>JAEAMF010000592.1_pt1 | contig 41209 bp, 42 predicted proteins | sample 8958721 | NCBI WGS metagenome assembly JAEAMF01 (sample SAMN16933255, study PRJNA681124) | bioreactor sludge metagenome | isolation source: anaerobic bioreactor treating anionic surfactant - SDBS | place: India: Bengaluru | collected 2019-02-28 | reverse complement strand
ACTGATTACAAACAGCGTCAGCTCGGCCTTCACTCGATTTGCTCAACAAAGCCTGCTCGCGGACGTCGTGCGCGACCGGCTCGTCATCCCCGGCAACCCCGCACTGGTGCAGATCGCGGACCGCCATTTCGCGCCGGAGAGCCCGTATTACCGCGGGGTGCAGGCCTATTATCGGTCCGGATGCATTGCGTCGGATGGACGCACGCTGGCGCGTACCGTTCTGTCAATCGATCCGCATCCGGTCCAGTGGCGCGGGAATGAGGCTCCCGTCGAACAGCAGCAGTTCGGGCTAGAGCCGGAGTCCGCGCGTACGCTAAATGCGCGGACGGTCCGCCAGGTGCAGACGGCCCTGAATCAGGTGTACGCCGCACTCGGAGAGTGTCTCGTCCGCAAATGCCCTTCGGTGAGCGCCCTGCTGCATCCCCGTTCAACGCCTGCCCGCGCGACCATGGGGTCTTTCTACAGCGCGAGAACGCTACAGGAGGTGCACGAGCAGCTTGCGGATCTGCCAGATGGTATGGCCGTGTACGTGAACCGCGACCATACACTGGCGACAATTGGCACGCGCGGAATCCGGCCGTCGGACGGGACACCCGGGCTGATCATTCACTTGAGCGTCGATATCACGGAACACGATCCGGCGAAGCGCGAGTCACGCTTCATTCCCACGCAACCGCTCCATAACAGCCAGTACACGACCGCCACTGTGGACGAACTGAAGCTTGTGCTCTTCAGTGCATTGATCGATGCCGGGCTCGTGCGCCCGGATTCCGGGTTCGATGATGAGCCCTGGCGCTATGTCTGACCGAGGTCCATGAGCCACCATACCAATACCAGTCAGGATAATTTGGAGGCGTTCGGGGAGCAGGAGGCCGGGGACGCGGCCGGCGCGCAGCCCAACGAGATCGTGCACGACCGGCTGCCCGAACTTGTTGTGGCATACCCGCGGCTGTTCACGTCGAGGGAATTCAGGGGAATGCACTCCGACCTGCCGGCGGGATGGTATGACCTGGTGGCGCAGCTTTGCCGGCGGATCACCGGAGAGCTTGCCTTGGATGAGTCTTTTGCCGTCCTCCAGGTCAAGGAAGAGCTGGGTAGCCTGCGCATTTATTGCCGTGGGCCAGATCGCTTTTTTGGGCTGGTTGAGGAGGTCTGCCGGGCGAGCAGACGGCACTGTGCGCACTGTGGTGTCGCGATCGTGGAACCGACTGTAGAAACCGCACTTCCGCTCTGCCCGAGGCACACCGGTGAGCAGGGGCATGTCCGGCCCGCTCCGGGTGCCTGACAGAACCGTCAGGGAGAGCTTGGGCAGACGGGTAAGGCCGCTGTGTGCGTTTGCCGGCGAAAACACGCGGCTGTTTGTTTTGTTTGATCTGTTTGCTTTGTTGGATAAAGCAGCCTATACTGGACTCGAAGAGGAGAGTACATGGTTAGCACACTCGAACGGACCAAGGTAAAGAAGGCGCGCATCCCAGGCAAAGCTCGGAAGGTTGCGTCTCCAGAGACTGTTGCTATTGCCAACCCAAAGTGGCGTGGACGCGCTAGAACAGGGTCGGGCGCCAAGCGGTCGCTCGTGGATTCGATGCTTCGTAATAGCAAGCGCATGCTAACCCAGGCCGTGACGTCCGTCGTCGAAGCACCTGCCGGTCAGCACAATGAAGTTGCAACAAACGACTTCCAGCAACTGTACGCGTCGCTTGTGCATGCAGTGCCTGAGGAATTCCGCCTGACGCTGGTCGAACGGATGAAAGAGGGGCTCGACATCGTCGAGGGAGAGCTGCGGGCGGCGCAACCTGCCGCGGTGGCGGACAGGAATCCTAAACCTGTCGATACGGCGGAGTTTGTATCCCGGCTTCGACGTCAGGAACAGGAACGCCGTGAAGAGCAGCTTGCATCGAAAGAACTGCTCACGAGTGCAGAATTCCGCGAACGCATCGGGTTTACTCCCCAGGCGTTGAGTGCAGCCGTGAAAGCGAAACGAATGTTTTCTCTGCAGGGAGCTTCTGGCACTGCAGTCTACCCGGCATTTTTTGCCGACAGAATGCTTGACCGGCCTGTGCTGGAACGGATTGCTAAGGCACTCGGTGACCTTCCAGGCGCCAGCAAATATTTCTTTTTTACTAGTCCACGCATTTCTCTTGGTGGTAAAAGCCCGCTGCAGGCCCTTGCAAAAGGCAAGATTGAGGAAGTCCTGAAGGCTGCCCAGGCATTCGTGGAAGCGTAGTGGTGGCAAAACGCGCAATCGGCCTGCCCAGGCTGCCTGGCCTGCCTCCGTCACTCGATACCGTTTCATGGGATCCGGCGATCCTGTACCGGGTATCCAGGTATGACACCGGCGAACCATATTTCGGCACCTTGGATAGCAGCCGGTTTGACGATCCCAATCCGGTACCGGCGGCCAGGTTTGGCACGTGCTATCTCGGTACGTCGCTCGCTGTCGGCATTGCCGAGACCGTTTTGCATGACTTAAAGCCGCAACGAGGCTGGTTCATCGTCCCGGTGGATGTACTTGCCGCTCGCTATGTTGTGCGTTTTACGGGGAAAGCTCTCATGCTTGCCGACCTGACCGGGTCTGCCCTGAAGCGCCTAGGTGGTCATGCACAATTGACCGGTTCATCGTCTTATGCGACTTCAAAACGGTGGTCCGTAGCAATTCACAATCATCCGGACAACGTAGACGGCTTCATCTATATGTCCCGCCACAAGAATGACGAAAAGGCAGTGGTACTGTTCGATCGCGCCAGGGCCAAGCTCAGTATGCGAAGCGCCGACGTGCTGCTTGCGCATCCCGAGTTTGGGCAGGCTGGCACTGATCTGTACATTCGCAGCTGATGTGGCACTGTGCGAGCGCAATCTAGCGCCGGCAACGCCACAGGCTCATACGGTAACGTCCATCGCAATCGCCTGAGAACGTGGTGCTCATTTTCGTACCCACGGTGAAGTGTCCGCCACTCCACTACGCTCTGTTCACAGAACCAAAAGATACGTCCTGCGATCCTTCACAACCGTCGTGACAGTCCGTGATATTTTCGCGCCGGCAAGATGCTATCCTCACCGAGACAGCTTCATTCGGCCATAGCAGTTGGTTAGACCTCTTTGGGTAAGCCGTGAAGCACACAGCTTACTTCCGACGGCACGAGGCGCCGCGGTAAACGCCGCACGGTATCGCCTTCAGCGGGCTAATAGGATCGAAGCACCCACAGAAGAAACCTGCAGCAAAGGCGTTCATTGTGCTTATCGCTGACCTGCACTGCCAACACGATAGGGAACGACATTGGTTAAGTCAGGAAAATACCCCAGCAGTTTGTGGAACCACCAGAAGGAGGCCCTCAGATTCCTGGTTGAGCATCTCAACGCCAAACAACAAAAAGGCCCGTGTCTGGTTCGCATGCCTACCGGAACCGGAAAAACCGGTGTCATTGCGTGGCTTTCGATGAAAAGCAATGCTGGCACAACGCTTGTCTTGACGCCCTGGACGAACCTGCGCGATCAAATGGTCGCGGCTCTTACAAAAGAATTCTGGGTTAATTTAAATCTTGCGCCGCCGACAAGGCGTGTTGCGTCCCTACGTCCCAGTTCCGCAAGTAAGGTTTTAGCCGATCCAGACGTGAAAGTCATCGTGTCGACGCTGGCCGCACTCACTGATCTGCGCCGCAATGACGAAAAGATTTATTCAGCGCTTCAGAACAAGGTGGACCTTGTCATTGTAGATGAAGGCCACTATGAACCAGCAGTTGAATGGGGGAAGTCAGTCAAATGCCTGGATAAGCCAACAGTTCTGATGACAGCCACGCCTTACCGGAACGACCTCAAGCTCTTTCATATATCCGATGCTGAAAAGGCGGTATGGCAGCTTCGACATATTGATGCCCAAAACAACGGCATTATTCGACAGCTAGAATTCCAATCACTAGGCTCTGATACGGCTTCCGACAGGCTGTTGGAGGCTTTTACGAACTTCTGGAAAAACGCGAAGCAACGCAATGAGCTGGTATCGGTCAAGCCCAGGGCCATTATCTGCTGTGCTGATTCGGATCAGATCAAATCCGTTGTAAGAAGACTGCGAGCAGAGGGAATTTCTTCTCTAGGGGTGCATGATCGGTTTGATAACAGACCTGGTGATGGGCTTTATCGAAACGTCCCGCCTCTGAATACCGATGCAGAAGTGTGGGTCCACCAGTACAAGCTGATCGAAGGGCTGGACGATCATCGTTTCTGCTGCGTGGCGCTGTTCTGTGCAATCCAAAATGACCGTAAACTAGTGCAACAAATCGGGCGTACTCTGCGCAAGCATGAATCAGACCGGGATGGAAAGAGTGCGGTTCTCCTCGCGCCGGACGAGTTTGATGTGGAAAGCAGCTGGCAGGCCTACCTCGATTTCGAAAAGACGGCTCAGCTGGTCACAATAGGCCATTATCGAGCGGTTGTCGAGAAATTGCTCGCAGCCCAGCCCAATGCCGAGTACTTTGACGGACGTTTCCGCAAGAGGTTCGACTCCAGCCACTTCGGGAAAGATCCAAAAATCACAGTCTCGCCTAGTGTGCTGGTAAGACAGGTGAGCAAAAGTTTTTCCTTTGATGAATACATCAAGGACTGTACCGACACACTGTTGATGGACGACGCAATTATTCTGGGGTCGGATAGTTTTGGCCCGTGCGTGCGTGCAAACGATCACGCTCTCTGGGTCTATGCGTCAATCCGAAATTCACGACTCTTGGAGCAGGACGCACTATATGAGGTCAGGCTCGAAGCGCATTGTGCTGTCGTCGATGATGGCTACCTGTTTATCTCTGATACTGGAGGAAGCTATCCGACCGAGGTACTGGAGGATAAGACAACAGGAATTGAACCCCTTGCATTGTCTTCGCTGCTTGACGGTAGCTTCAGGCTGACGAATCTCTCCGTTGACAGTGCAATACCTTTCGACAATGTCGTTCGCGCTGCCGAGATTCGGGGGGCGGACATTGCAAAAATCCCGGCTTCACTCACTGACCGTGTGCAAATCTGCCGCTCAGCCCGGGGCGCCTCTACCAAACATGGTCGCAGGTACGTGGGAATGAAGAGAGGGCGAATCCGTCAGGAGCTTTCTGGCAATCAGCTGCGCAGCCATTCCCTGTCGACTTTCGTCGCCTGGTGCCAGAACGTGACAAAAACATTGCAGTCCGGGGCAGGCAGCAGCAATAACGTCTTCAGCCGTTACATGCAGACCTGTTTGCCGCCCTCCAATCTAGTTGCCAAGAGCATTTGCATTGATCTTTTTCGCATGGGAACCCAGCTACTTAATCAGGATGGACAACCGGTCCGGATCAAGAAATCGGCTGCCAACATGGAGCCAGTGCTCGGCAATCCGAATGCATATGCTTTCTCGCTGGAATTTGAAGAGCTTGCTAATAATCCTAAGGGCATCGTTGAGCGCTTTACTGCCGAGTATCAGGACCATAAGAAACGCTTTTGGTTTAAAGGATGTGACGATAGCCAGATTAGGGTTGATGTAAGCGATCCGCGGTTCTCTGATGGGAGAAGCCTGCAGGACTACCTTAACGTTAAACAGGACCTTGTGTTGATTGGTCTGTCGGGGGGGGAGGTTGTCTATCAGGGCCGTAATTTTTATACCGTTGACTATCGAAACGCAGAAAAATCACTGCTCCATCGGATCACTACGCTGCCGAAAGTGAACGCGTGTTCGACTGAAAAAGGGACAAATGATGAACTTGAGACTGCGAAAGGCCTGAACGGCAGTGCCAAGCACAGCAAATTTGCGACGGGCTCCCTTTTCAACGCTATTGTCTCTGAAGACAATGTGATTCCTTTCATTCCCGATGTTCTTGTTTGTGATGATCTGAATACCGAGTGCGCCGACTTCGTCGCTGCTGATACGGTCGGGCGCAAGCTGGCACTGCTGCATGCGAAAACTGGAGAGGGTAACAGTATCTCAGCAAGCGCCTTTCACGAAGTGGTTGCGCAGGCCATTAAAAACCTGGCGTACCTGTCGCCAAATGCCGAAACACCAAACGGCGCCTCCTCATGGGCAGCCGGGAGGTACTGGAACAAAACCGCTGTCGAGCGAATCATTAAGATCCCGGCGAATTTAAAAACCGGGATCGATCTGTGGGATAAATTGAAATCGGACATCATTCAGTCGGCAGATGGAGAGCTTCATGTGGTACTGGTTACGGCCGGGTGCTGCAATCGCACTGCACTACAGGAGGCCATCGATGATTCCACGAAGCGAACACCGGAGACAGCACAACTTTTTCATCTGTTAGAAGGGTTGAATGGGTATGCGCGACAACTTGGCATCAAACTAACGATCGTTGACATTCCGTTTGACAATAAACATGTGGCAGCGAAGGCAGCAGCGAAGGCAGCGGCGAAGCGCGCAGTGACTGCACCAGCGAAGCCAGCAGCGAAGGCCGCGAAAATCCTACCGAAGGCCGCGTCCGGTACAACAGGGTCGAAACCGGCGGCGACTAGGAAGACTGCCGGGACAAGCAGACCGAACCAAAAGGGTCCGTAATTCTTGGCCAATCAGCCAGTAGCTCACCTGGTGGAGAAGTGTAGATTCGAACGCGACGAGCATAACGCATCATCTGAGCAGCTGAATCGACGGCGTCTGCGCCCAAAATGGACGAGTTAGATTCCCGGCGTCTGGCCGAGCCCAGCAGTTGATCCCGGCATGGCGACCTGACGACCTACAAGCCTTTCCAAGTCGAGCGGGCAGCATGCACCGTCTCGGTAGCGTTCAGCGCCGAGCCACAGCCTAAGCTTTTGATACGCAATGCAGGGATCTGAGCAGCTTGTCAATCACATTTTTGCACTTATGTGCAGACCTGGCTGAATGCACGCCGGCTTACATCACGGTGGCTAACCAAGGTCTGCCCTGCATGCCACGCGCAGCGGTTCATACCACGAGCCAGTCCTGACGACCTGATGGCGTGCCCTTCATGCTCCGAAATCCACGCCGCTTACTTTACGTCAAGTCTGTCTCGGCACGATGACGCCATTACTTCTCGCATGTTAACGTTGCGTGGCATCCCTGCACGGGCGGTGCCGATCGCAGAACGGCATTCATGAGTACAGAACATGACCCAGCCTCGGCACCGCGTGCGAGGAACGTGCCCGTCATGTGACCGGCGGAAGTGAGCCACACGCCAGGGTAGAAGCCTGTGCAAAAAATCGACTTAATAGCGGCTAAGTCGATTGTTTAGTTTTGACACCGCATTTAATACCGGTTAAGCTACCTGTAATTAACCCATCATTACCATGTGCCCTGCTCTCCACGTCCTTACCCGGCCCCTTTGGATCCTCATGACTCCGGTCAGCGCCCGGCATCGGTCTCAGCCGTGTCATAAAAAATATGATCCGGACAATATGAGCCGGATCATATGAGCAGGCCGCCGTTCTCGCTCACCGACGACCAGGCGCGGAACCTGGTGCAGCGCGTGACTCCGTTGCTCGATCGCTTTCCGGTTGACCCGCGCGATCACCGCCCGTTCCTGCGTGCTTTCATCCATGCCGTGTACGGGGTCACCGGTAAGCTGTACGGGCCGGACATTTACCGGCGCCTGCTGCGCGCGTATGCGCCGGGCCGCAACCCGTCGACGCCGACCATTGCAAGCGAACGCGACGCCCTTGACCGCGAACTCGCCGCGGTCGCGCCGGCCGCCGCACCACCCGCCGGACCGGTAGCTTTTTCTGCGTCCACCTTGGCACCGGACGCCGACCTGATCCGCTCCATCTTTACGGAGTCAATGCCGCAGTTCGCCCGCCTTGCCGCGCAGGCCGGACGTGACACGCAGGTCGACTATCTGAATGCCCGGCTGCGCGAGGCCGAGCGCGCGACGGCGGATGCGAAGGCCCAGGCTGCGCGGCTCGCCGGTGAACTGCAGGCGCAGGTTGCCCGCGGCGACCTGCTCGCCCGCGAACTGGATGCAAGCCAGGCGGCCCTTTCGCAGCAGCGGCAGGCCGTTGCCGCCCTTACGGAGGAACTGAAGGGACAGCGCCTGTTCGCCATGCAGTCGATCGAGATCGGACGGGCCGAGATGCGGATGACGAAGGACCGGACGGCAGAGCTGCAAAGCAAGATCGACAGGCTCGAGATGACGGTCGACCAGCTGCGCATGGCGCGCGGCGTACATGGAGGAATGCGATGAGGGATACATCCGACGCACCGGTGACGGGCAGCGGCACGGACCTGTCGGTCGCCACCGCATGGCGGGCGGTCGACGTCTGGCTGGAAGGGGTGCGCCTCAACGGCGGCGACTACAGCGAGGAGACGGCCAGCACCTACGGGTATCACGTGGCTAAGCTTCGCTGGTACTGCGAAAGAACCGGCGTGCCGCCGACGGAGTGGGCACAGGCGCACGCCAACGCATTTGTCTCGTTCCTGCGTGACCTCCCGGCCGACTGCCTGTGCCGGAAGATCGAGACCGGGAAAACCCGCGTTGGACCCGATGGGACAAAGCAACCGGTGCTGCGCTTCGCGAAAGCCGGCGAGCCGGGCTATACCCCTTTCCGCACCCCTCCTTCGGCCGGCAGCCGCGACGACATCCTCCGATGCGTACGTGCCCTCTTCAGCCACCTGCACGAGGATGGCGTCATCCGGCGCAATCCGCTGGCGAGAATCAAAACGCGCAAGTCGCGGAGGATCAATGCCGAGCGCTCGCTCGATCTCGACCTGTACGCGTATGTGCTGGAGCATCTCGATGCCCTCCCCGTCGAAAGCGATAACGCTGCCCGCCTGCGGGCGCGGGACCGGTTTGCCTTCGTCGCGCTGCGCGAGCTTGGCCTGCGCGTATCCGAACTGGTGGGCGTACGCATGCGCGACGTCTATCCGCTGACCGATCCCAAGACCGCGCGCACCTACTGGATACTGAAAATCGATGAGGAGCACGCCAAGGGCAGCAAGGGGCGTGACGTGCCGATGACGCGCGCTGTGTTCGAGGAGCTGATGGCATACCGCAGCGCCTTCGGACTGTCTCCGGTGCCGGAAGCCGGAGAAGACTACGGTTTGCTGCTGTCGGTGCAGACGAAGCCGGTGGCGATCGGCAGCCGGCTGGTGACAGAAGCAAAATCGCGCCGCTATTTCCGCGCCTGGGCTTCCCTCACCTCACGCAAGAGTCTTTACCTGATCGTGAAGAACCGGCTCGATGAAGTGGCGACGTCGCTCGAACGCGCAGGCCGCGGCGCCGAAGCGAACCAGCTGCGTGACGTTTCTCCGCACTGGCTGCGCCACACCTTTGCCAAGGTCCTGATCATGCGCGGCCGGGATATCCGCGTCGTGGCCGAGTCGCTGGGTCACGCCAGTGTGACCACGACAATGGCGTATACCCGGCAGAGCGCGCTCGACCAGATCCGCGAGTATGGAAAGGACGCCGATGGCGACCTGGCGACGCAGGAGCTGTCACATATCGAATGAGTCGTCTGGAAGCGTGCAAGCCTCTTGTTTCATACTATTTCCGCTACAGCTACTTCGGCTTTACGGCTGAAGAGTCTCTACGGTAGTGATGGCGATTCAGTTTGCCTATGTAGACTCTCGTTAATATCTGGGAATCATAGCAGACACATACCAATTTGGTATCTAATGGCTATCAAATTGGTAGCTAGCTGTCAACTGGAGAGATTGCAGACTACTTCCTGTTTTCGCAAGCCGACCTGGCAGCCAAGCCAGTCTACTTAAAAGCGTCCAACCTGGACCAGTTTGCGTTCGCCAGACACCTTTCACTCGAAACGATGTTCGGCATTCCTGCAGTTAGCAAGACGGGGGAACCATTCTAAACCAACACCGCGTACGCGCAGCGCTTTATGTTAGAGCGTCTACGGAACATCAAAACTACTCGACCAGCGGAATGGACCGCAGCGCATCGAGCTCGGTTCGAAGCGAGCCTTGGTTCCGCCGTCTGGACGCCGTGGAGTGGAGCCAGCTCGATTGGGACGTCCAGCAGCGCGTGCGCGCACTGACGCCCGACGAAATCCCAGCCCTGCAGCGCCAGGCCGACGGCAGTAGCGTCGTGGCGCAGACCGTTTTGGGTCTGGCATACCGCGACGGCGTCAGGCCAGTAGGTGCTTCCCCCATCGGGCCAGGTTTTTAAGCTCGCGCCGAACAACACGCTCGCGTGGAAATGGCTGCGCAAGGCAGCTAAAGCCGGCTTCCCAATTGCCCAGACTGAGATCGGTGAGATGTACTTCCGCGGACATGGCACGGAACGCAGCATCGCCAAGAGCCACGAATGGCTGGCCCAGGCGGCGGCGGATTATCCCCGCGCCAAGCTGGACCTGCTGCAGGTGCAAGAGGGGACATCCCAGCAGCAACAGTCCATAGACGGTGCGGCCAGGGCACTACTCGAGAGCTTTGGAGTCAGGCGCCCTATTCGGTGAAAGCCGGTCGTGCGACCTGCACCGCGTACATCTCCGCTGAGATACAAGGTTAGTGGGTTGCTCTGCCCGTAGCTGACAGCACAGCTGTCGGCACCATCGCGGTGAAAAAACTTTTCTTTTTTTTAAAATTATCCGGTGCGTCCGTTCTAGGGTCGCTCTGCGCTGTGACGTTTGCTGCGCGGGGCGGCAGTTGCGAAGACTCGTGTGCACATTGCACAAGAAACCAACCGTCGATTTTTCGCTGATACTTTGGCAACAAACGCTATAATTGCTGAGCTGCGGCATCGCCCTTGATGCTATCCGTTACGAAAGGTCACACGTGTCGAAAAAATTTAATCTTACGCTGCTTTCGCTCGCCATCGCCCTGGCTGGTTGCGGCAAGAAGGAAGGCGCCACAACCAGCGCCGTATCTCCCGAGGTCCAAGCTACTGCAGGACAGGAACGTATCGCTAAGGACGCGGCCGGCCGCGACATCTACAAGGATGCGGACGGAGGCATTCGTGTGTCTCGCGTCCCCTTGCTGCCGCTTGACCAGTATGTCCACATCAATATCGACCAGGACTTCCGCGCGAACGGCGACGCCGAGATCGCCAAGGTTTCTGGGCTGTACCGGACCGCCTACTGGGCATCGGCCAAGCTGGACTATGACGCACTGGGACAGGATTTCGTTCCGTCGGCGTGGACCGAAAAGGACGCCTTCAAGTTGGCCGACATCGCCAAACAAAACAAGGCTGCGCTTGACGACGCTTATGCGCAAGCGCGCAAGAACCAGCATTTCGCACTGTATTCTGGTGCAAGCGGGGGGGTATCGGTAAGTAAATATGACAGCGTCAAGAAGGGTTTCCCCGTCAATTTTACGGTGGACGAGAAAGAGACAATCATCTGGGAAGAGAAATGCGAGGGCGCACCTAACTCCCGTTATTGGAACCTGGGCCGCCTAGGCGCGACGGCGGAGACAGACCAGTACTACATGCCTGCCAGCGAAGAGGAGGCCCGCCGCATTGAAAGTGTGTTGAGCCCGAAACGCGACCAGTGGGGCGCGACTGCTCTGCCGGCCTACTACCTGACGCACGCGGCCGCTGCCAGTAGCTCACAATCTAGTGGTCATGCAACAGCCTACCTTATTACCGATGGTGTGATCGTGGTCGATCCGAACTCAAAGACCCCTTTGTTCACGATTGACATGGCCACTGTTTCACCAAAACCGAAAGTGTACAACAACAAGATCCGCGAAGCCCTGGTTGGCGACAAGGCGGGATAATAGTCCGCTGCGCGCGCAAGAAAGCCTTTCATGACTAGAAAGTCCGGCGGCGTTGCATGGCAGTTAAGCCTTTAATACTAGCAAACAGATTCATATCCTTGCTGTTGAGCTCGTCGCGCGCCAGTTCGTAAAACTCTCGAGCGGCTCCAGCAAGCTAGGATAGCCACGCTAGGCGCCTTCTTCTCGCTCAACCAAATTATTTGATCTGCATCATGAACGACAACGACACCCCGGGTTATCTGGCCGCCTCCTTCATGATCGCGGCCGAGCAGCAGCGCCAGGCCAACAACGCAGCAGATGAGGCTAAAGCACGCGGGCGTGAACTTGCCAGGCAGAACGACGCGCTGAGCCATGACCTACAGCGCCAAGCCGAGCAGAGCCGAGAAGTTGAACAGGATTACTGGCAGCTGTTTAACCTGCTCAAGCAGCCCATGCCGGTGATCGCCAGGAAGAATGCATTCTTCGCAAAGACTTACGACCATGCACAGCAGGAAGCAGCAGGCGTCCAAGTTCAGGAACTGGCTTTCAAGGAGCTGGCCATCCAGTTCGGCGCCAAGGTTGGAATGTCGCCTCAGGCAGTCCTGTCGGCGGGCCTAGCCATGCGCGCCGAGGTGCTGCGTAACCGCTTTCCGAAGGAGCATGGTACCAACGCGGAGACGGTGCCGCTGCTGGCGGAACGCGGCGCACGCATGCTGGCACAGTGGGACGCCGAGCGTAAGGCGGTGAATGACGCGTATCAGAAGGCAGTCAAGTCCGCAGACCTATATGACCTAATCGGCTCAGCGCCCGACAGCTGGAACCAAGTGTACATGACCGCGCTCATGCAGGCCAAGCAGGGAAAGCGAGAAGCGCAACTTAACCTTGGACACTGCCTGTTGCACGGTAAAGGAACCGCTCGCCACGTTAATGACGCAGAACACTGGTGCCTGGTTGCCCTTCGCGCCGGCGAAGCCCGGGCAGCGCTTCAATTGCACTACCTGTATGCCTGGCCTGGAAGCGACAAGCACAGCGACGAGAAGGCTGAAAGCTATCTCAAGCTGGCAGAGGAACAGAATGTGCCGGCCGCGGGAGGGGCTCGCGCGCGGTGGGAAGAGGCAAAGGTGAAGAAAAGGTGGGCTGCAGAGGAGCTGGCCTTGCTTGAAGCCCTGCGCGTCATCAAGCCGGGACATCGCGCGCCCGAGCTCGACCGCATCAAGGGACGCGGCTATGCATGGGAAAAGGCAGTGACGGACCTGCACCAGTGCCAGTATGGATTCGAACGTGGCCAGACCATTAATGAAGGCAGCTTTTTCTCACCCAAAAAGTTCACCCATTGCTACCTTAATGTTACCAATCCAACAGATAACCGCTTTAAGATGTCTGCCGTTTGTGAATGGGACACGGTGCATCTTGGCAAGCGTCCTTATGGGTTTGAAGGCAGCGACTCGTTCGTGGGGAAAAACGAAACAAAGCGTCTCTATATGAATAAGATGCCGGTACGGGCAGAGAGCAAATATATCGTTATCTTTGTCGAGCACATGGACTTCAAATCGCTCGGACGCTTCGGTTTCCAAGTTTCTGTTCAAAATTCAAACTCGGTCTCGTTCAGGCTCGTACCGAACACGCCATTGATCATCTAGCTTCCCCTTGTAGCCCATAAACACGAGCGCCATTAGGCGTCGCGCGATCGGCTAAAATTGCTGTCGCGCGGCGATAATAAGAGATTCGTATGGGCTGCCGGCCTGTCGATCTCAATCCATGACTTATCTTATCAGTCTTAAGGTACCTGCCGATGTTTCGATTCGTATCCGATTGCTCGATTCTGCATCTTGCAAGTACGCACCTGACTCAACGGGGACACTGGCCGCGCACTGCCTTGCTTACCTTGCTGCTTGCTACCCATGGCACGAGCGCGTCCGCGCAAAACCCGTCGGGCTTATGGAAAAGCGATCAGCATGGTTACGCCGTCGTGATCACCCAGCAGGACAACGCAGTGCAGGTGGTGGCGGACGAAGAGTTTGGAAAACAGGGCTACCAGACCGTCCGCGCAGGCGACCAGTGGCCAGCGGCACCCTGCGCGGCGGGCGATTCGATGGTCAAGCAGTGTTCTTTCACCATGAAACCGCCACTGACAACTATCGTTATTGCCCATTCCACAGTCTAAAATATGAACTTATCAAAACTCCTAGTCCTTCAAATAGTTGTCTGGGCCTTTGCGCAGTGGCCTACGCAGGTGCACTCACAGGAAGTGCGCCACTACATTAGTGTGGATGAATACAACGCGGAACAAAAAAGGAGAGCAAAGGAGCTTTCGCGCGATCTCGTCAAACAGGTCGGGAATACTTGCCAAACCACGGCGGCGATCGGACTCGCGTACCTTACTGGTCTGATCCCCTCGCCACACAAGGTGTACATGCCCGACGTCAAGAAGGACATGTCGCCGACCGAGCTGCATGCGCATTTGATGAGCCAAGGCGTTAACCCGGGTCATCACCTAGAGTCACTGGTCACCGCCTTTAATCCCGGCACGACGTACACATCATTTTCCTACGATATCGTTGAGAAGCAGGTGTTCCTCAATTCTGATGCAATGGGCGACAAAATTCGTATCATCGCCGACGCTCTCGACGATGGACGGCCTGTATACATCGGCTTGATGGCACTGCCTATTTGGGAAGGATATTTCCGCGACATGGGCATGGAATATGATGCAACTCTTAAAGAGCGCTTCTACAAGAACGGCCATGTATTAATTGCTATTGGCGTCAAACGCGATCAAGAGGGTGACGTACTCGGTTTCTACCTGCGCGACTCCGGAACAGGAACATCCTATTATTCCAACGCGTCCGACTTTACACAGAGCCTTTCCGTCTGGAGCCTTGATGTCAACGGGCTCAACCGGCGCGCGACCGAGATTGCCGTGCCAGGTCGGCGCGGCGTGGAGAAGTCGGGCAAGGTGCTCACCCCAATGAAATTCGTTTCGTTGACGGGAGAGTGGGAAAACCTAGTCGATGGAAGCCGGCTCAACGCGTTCTACACCCCCTCGCAGCGCCAGTTGATGTTCAGTTTTAAAAAGCCGCCTTCCTATCGCGCAGACGACGATATTCACGGCTGGATAATGAATACAGCAAATGGTGATCGTTATATGCGAAAAGCGTTCACCTTCCACGGCTGTGCCATGCCTGCCGAAGAGTATCCTGTTGTTGTCGAACGGACACTCGACAGTGCGCGTGCGAAATTGTCGATAAGAATACAGAAAGTACCAGCTGGCCGTGTTTATCCCGAAAGGAATTGCACTAAAACGATCTCGGGCACACAAGAAATTATTTACAATAAGGTGAATACTAGGCTTCCGGGATGGAAAAAGGATCCCTTCCCCGTCTGGTGAATGTAGACGCCCAAAAGCTAAATGCATGGCCGTGTTCCTGGCCCGCCAATTTGGTGTCACATACAGCATCAACGGTCTCTAATTGCAGACGCTTGCGCCGATTATTCAGTTTGCCAAAGTACGATGGCTGAACTGAAAAACCGTGAAATGCCAATGCTGCCACCTTTATCGACCTTTTAACACTTCTCTTCCTCTTTAGCTACCTGGCACGTGGCGGGGAGTGCGCATTTTTAAAGCGCATTTCATGCCACTTGCTAGTGGTGTACGTGTGAGCAGCGCAAACGGCGTGCGGTGTCGCCGCACGCCGAGTGGCTTATGCTTTAGAGGGTGTAGACAAAATCGCGGATATAACTGTGGCATGCTACCTCGGATGTGGAGGGGCATGCCATGGCATCGAAACAGCGATCCGAATCTCAGCCGCTGGCGAATCTCGGTGGTAGACCGTCAGCACTGAAGCTTGAGCATATCGCAGCTTTGCACGATATCGTGGCGGAGCACGCGCAGGCGAGCCTGGAAGAAATTGCCGATGAGCTGGATCGGCGTTGTGGCTTACGTGTTTGCATAGCGAGGATCCGGCGCGCATTGCGAGCCCAAGGAATCGTCAGGCTCAAGGCGACGCGACGGGTATCCCCGACTGCCGATAAAGGTCCGAAACGCTACGGCTACACGGCGGCGCACCGGCGCGAAGATGTTCCCCTCTACAGCACCAATCTGACCGATGCTGAATGGGACTTGGTTGCCGACTTGTTCGAGCGTGCTCCAGGCCAGCCTGACGAAGTATAGATGACGCCGAACAGCGTGCTATATCAGGTCACTGGTTACGAGCACAAACCCGGTCAGCGGAAAAAGGCGGTTCTTCGGCTTGGGGCCGATGGTGCTGGCCGCAAAAAGCTGCGCGACTGGGATGCAGTGGTCGGTTGGGTCATACAACCCAAGCGAGACTCACATGAAAACCCAAGAATCACCAAACACCGGCGAAACATAGCCAACGCATTGGCCTTCGCTGGTCCGACAGACGTCGAGCTTGAAACCGAGCAGGTAATTATCGGGCCTGCACCGGCCGATCTCTCATGATCTACTTGCGCGATGACTTTGCCGCGCTGGAGTTTAGGACACCAGTCATTGTGAGGCAACCGCGGGGGGTATTAGCTCGGCCGGCCAGGTTTTCGTTGCCACAGCCGAGATCACGCACTATCCGTTCCGGCAGAAGTACCGGGTGCTTCCCGCACGATCGAGTTCAGCCACGACATTCTTGCAGCCGGCAAGATCTTCAATCTTCGCCCGGTATATTCCTAGTCTCGCTTCCGGACAAAAATACGACGTGCTTCCGGCATGAGTAAGTTCAGCTCCGGGGCGCGTACAGTTCGCTCTTGCTTCACTTTCCAGTGCAAACATCATCCCGAGCGGACCGGGCTTGATTCGTTGCGCTGGACAGTAATAGCGAGTTGCCCCTGCCGCGGCGCTCTCTGCGCCTGGCCTAGTACAAGCTTTCTGTGCATCTTGCAGACTTGCGTAGAATCGACCGGTATTTGGTCCGGGAGACACCTTGGCTGGACAGTAGTAGCGTGTTGCGCCAAAAATCATTCGCTCTGCGCCTGGACGGGTGCATGCCTTCATGGCTTCTCGCTGGTTGGCAAACCATTCGCCTTCATCCGGCCCTGGAAAAACTCGCGCCGGACAGTAATACCGTTGCGCTTCGCCGTGAATACGTTCCGCGCCAGGCGAAGTACAAGCAAATTGCGCGTCTTGTAATATTGCATAAAATTGTCCATCACCGGGACCTTGTTGCTGTTTCGGTGGACAATAGTATCGAACCGCACCTTCGGGTGTGCGCAACCCACCAGGGTAGGTGCATGCCTCTTGCGCCTCCTTTAACAGTGCGAAATACGTGCCGCACGAAGGGCCAGGTACTCGCCTGCTCGGGCAATAGTGCACTGCAGATCCATTCGCATTCACGATGCGACCAGGATAAGTGCATGCCGCAGTCGCTTGGCGCCCTTCGGAGAAGATAACTCCTCTATCCCTTGATTCGGGTGCGCACGCCTCAGGTGCTGCCGATGCTGACCCAGCGCCACCATTGCCTCGACCCTCGGCACCACGAGCTTCGAGAATAGCTTCCTGTGCAGCTCTCCATGCCTCGGGATCATTGATTTCGCCCGGCCTTGCCTTGCACGCGCCGTTGATCTCTTCCACCCATTTTTCGACAGGCATGACGACTGTGTCCGGGGACCTATTACAAAGATGATCAAGAAAGAAACTCGCATTGCTGCTGACAGTTGCGTCTATCTCTCTTTTGATCAGGGTGTCTTTGGAGCCTTCATTCCAACCACTGTTGTCGCAATCATCTTCAAGCGCGTCCTTGCGCGGGTCCACCACCTTCTTCCCTAAATTCTTCACAGTGTCGAGGAGAGTCTTCGTCTCGCGCTCAACATCCTTGTACACAATTGGAGGTGCGGCATAGCGGGCAATACCGCCGAAAAAAAGGCGATCAAAGTTGCACAACAGTAAACGTGTCGCTTTGACTCCCAATTTAGCATTGCTCGCTGATCTCAGTACAGCTTCCTTAACCAGGAACGATTTCGAGCGCATTTCTACACAATCAGTTTTCGTCGCAGCCTTCTCCGTTTTTATTCCGAGTTTGCGATCAAACGCCTGGTATGGATTCGTGGCGTCTGCGTAGTCACTGTCCACGCACCAGTTGGCATGTGCTGCCGCCGAAGCTGAAGCGGCCCAACTGATGAGAAAAACGAAGATGCAAAATATCTGGCCAACTCTTTTGAACATGCGTATTCTCCTGCGTAGTTTCAGTGGCGGTCTGATATCTAGGCCGCTCTTGCCGTCATCGACATATTCACGAATTAGAGTCAGATTGCATGCAGCCGCGTACTCCCGGATCTTCGCGCGTTGGAGATCAGTCGAGTAGTCTAGGGTCTCGGTAGACATCCGCACATACATCACCGCCCGGTTTGGGTTGTGTTGCTGAACCATGGACGCCTCCGTCAGAGAGTATTTCAGGCAATCTTACCCGGAAAATTCATCCTTAGATTAGCAGCGCAAGCGCCTAGGGGCAGGCTCTAAGCTGATTGAAAAGACCGCTATCGATTGCGGTGTATTGGGCTAACGGGAGTTCGACAACGACATCGGTCTGCTTCAGACATCTTATGATGCCTTAATGTATCCACGGCCTGGCGCCAGTTATCGTTAGCTTCAAGCACTACAAGCAGTACGTGAAGGCGTAACGGAGAATATATGAGCGCGTTGCTGTTAGCAAAAGTTAGTACGCCGAACGAACAGCGGTGCGCATGCAGATTCGTCGAACCGTATCATGCGCGCGCGAAGGCGCTTACTGAAGCGGAGCTGGGGACTCACCGCACGGCGCCGGCGAACGGCCCACCTTTAACACCGGCGCGCCCTCTACCGAGAAGCTTAAAGCTTTACAGTAATTTTAAGTTACTTACATGTCTTGATGTCATTACCTCCGGTACGGGTAACCCCGTTCGACCACTTGTTCGGATGCAGAGCAGAACGACATTGGTCGGGAAGCGCATTCCGTTGAAGCTGAGCAAGCCAAATCACGAAGTGTCCAACGTCACAGTCCACCCGATCAGCACGGGGTACCTCGTCAATGCGACAACACCACCTTATTTCGTCATTGCCCATCCATCACTTACTTTGACGAAACGAATCGGTGCGACAACTTTGTTTGTCATTCCCATTTGTTTTATTTCCATTTCGAGATCGCAAAGATAGGCTTTTTCGCCATCTGCTTTACAACCCACTTTTTTAGCGCTGGTAACTTCTGGAATGATTCCCTTTACCATATCCGGAGTTGCTTGCTGGTCCTTGGTAATCGCAGCTTGGATATCTTTTTCCGATGGTTCGCTACTGCATCCGGCAAGAAGAGTTCCGAACGCGACTGCAATAAGAATTGCTTTGGATTGAAAAATATTTTTCATGTGTTTAGATATGGTTTGCGATTGAATTGAAGTCAAGATTGACTTAGTTTGTCCAGGGCAACAGAAGATGTAAATTGCCATGTTACTTTTTAATGAAGCGGATGGTCAGCGGGTAGTGGTAATCGACCCCGTTACTAGCTTTCACCGCTGCCAAGATCGAAAAGATAAGGTTGCCCAGCATTGCTATCCAAAAGAAAAATATTCCAATGAGCACGAAAGACAAGATGAAGCAGCCAAAGTATACGATTAGAATAGTTAGTTGAAAATTCAAAGCCTCGCGAGCATGATGAGATGAAAACTCGTCTTTCGCATCTTTTTTCATTAGATAAATGATTAAAGGTACAACCCAACTGGTAAACAGCCCACCAATATGGACTAAGATTGCAATTGTTTTGTCTTGATGAGCAAGGGTGTTCGACTTGATATTGGTCATGTTAGGTGGTTTCCGTCGTTATTTTTAGTGTATCTGCGTTAGATGGATTTCGTTGGAACCTGCTATCACGGCAATTCAACATTGCGCTTTACTTTTAAATGCCGTCTTTTGGCCTAATCTCTGGAACTTAAGTTTTCCTGTATGATATGTTTGGAACACTTAACTCCGCCCAAAAGCTAGAATGTCACAGTTAGCCACGGGGATCACGGCTTAAAATCAATTCCTCTACGGCAACACAATTTGAAAAAATAATCTCGTTATTGCAAGTTGTGCCATCTAGAGTGTACCTTATTGTAATACGCATGTCTCACCGTAATACTATCAAAATGTCACCAATTCCACAAAATTTTGTTTGGCCGTTGCCGAATAATGGTACTGGTTTAGAACGCTTAATAACTCTCGACATATTTCAACAGGCTCTGGTGCAAACCTGCAGTTCGAATAAATAACGGACTTTGCCCAGCATGCGTAACCGTCCTGACCAGCGCAATTTATTCAAGGGTCGACACTTTGAGCAAGAGATCATCTTCTGTGCGTGCGCTAGTACCTGCGCTATAAGCTCTCGTACCGCGACCTGGTCGAGATCATGGCCGAGCGAGGCCTGCCGATCGCTCAGACGACAAGGTGTCAACGGTACTGTCAACTTACCGGACCAATGAAAGTGAATTGCGGAATCCGGTCCTAAAGCAGCACGGCCTAAATGGCAAAGCATCGCGAATCATTCGTTATCCGCTATACCGGTGACCTAATTCCAGAGCGAGAATGCCTGAGTAAGGAGGTGCCGGTACTGTTGCGCCGGCAAACGGTTGCGCTGACAGCGGAAGGCATTGTTGATCGGGCCGTGCATGGACAGAAAGCGCTGGGCATGGCCGGGTGACCTGAAACGGCGCATCTGCTGTTCTCGTTGCCGCGTCGATTGGTGCGACAACTCGGCAGGCTTGTTGAGCCCTTTGTGCTGGCGGTGTTCGACACCTGGCATGACTTGGACCCTGGCTGCAGCGTAGCTCTTCAATTTGTCAGTGATCAGAACTCGCGGCGCATACCGCAATCCCTTGAGAAGCCTGCAAATGAACCGTTGGGCCGCGTGTCTATTGCGCAGGCTTGCACGAGGACATCAAGCGAGTGACCCTTCTGATCAACTGCGCGTTACAGGTAATGGTGCTTGCCCCTGATGGTCAGCACAACTTCGTCGAGATGCCATTTGTCTCCTCGCTGCGGCTGACGCCGGCGCAGCTCATTGGCATATCGCTAGCCGAACTTCAGTATCTACTGCCGGATCGTCTCGTAGGTCATAGTGATGCCTCGACTGGCCATCAATTCCTCGATATCGTGAAGACTCAGCGAAACCGGAAATACAGCTAACGACGTGGCTGATGATCTCGGAAGGGTAGCGGAAGTCGCGGTAGAGCTGTGGATTTGCCATCACGCTAGCTTACAGATTTCAGTCGCCTGCGGTAAGTTGACAGTACCGTCGAGCGTTCTATCTGCTTCGGTGCCGAATCATCGGCTTGGGTCCGGAATAAGACTTGCCGGGTTCCCTTGAACAACGAGCACTTTGTCACCGAGCGCAAAAGGAGGAGTCGAAGATAGCACGAGTGTATACAGCATCTTGTTGTCGGTTTGTACTACATACTCGACTGCCGGTCCGCCGTCTGTTACTGCTTTTTCTATGCCTGCGCCCACCAGGGCTCCGACCAACGCACCGACGACCCCGCGCTTGATGTCTCGACCATTGGAAGCACTCTTGCCCGCAATGGCCGCTCCAGCGATTGCTCCCACTGTGGCTCCTTCTGCAGTCTTGCCTGCAACTTCGACCGAACGCACACTGATGACTCGCGCTGGCATAGCATGATTTAGTTTGCCATACGCACTAGCGTCGACAGTTGAAGGCGATTTAGTCGACTGGCATCCAGCTAGCGCGAACAGCATGACAATGGCTGAGATATTCTTGATCATAGATTTTCGGCATTATATGTGTGATTCCGGGCGGCCCTGTCCGGGTGATCCGGACGAATAACGTATCTTTACGAGGGCATTCCAGGTTGTTCATTGTCGTCGTCAAGCTTGATGTGCAAGAAGGGGCGCAGATGCCTGGCTGCACGGTAAGCTTCTTCACTTACCTATCCAGACACCTACCCCTGCTCAGGTAGTGATCCAATGGATCAAGGCTAATCGACCGTTTGTGTAAGCATCATCTTGCGTCGGTGATACTGTTGAGCAGTGCAGGCTGCCCCAGCTCAACTACCGTTGCGTGGGAACGTTGGAAGTAACTATTCCAAAAGGTCACCAGGGCGCGCATCGTCTTCGGATCGCGATATGCCCCTTTCGTTTGCCCCTCTGCGGCTAGCAGTCCAGCACCAATCACAAATATCTTTGCACCGCCGAAGTCGCCGAATACTTCGTTGTCGGCTGCAAGCTTCATCTCCTTGGCGGCATCGATCTGGCGAACGGAGGTACCCCTTGGCCCATAGAAACTACTGACAGCAGAATTCTCGAGCATGTCAGAGGCAACCAGCACGATTTTTTCCTTGGCAACAGACTTTTTTACGCGGCCGGAAATTGCTTTAAGCGAGCCCATGACGTCCGATTTGGCTAAGCTAGGATCAGCCCCGCTAAACGCGGTCCGGAGTGCGTTACCAATTGCGTTCATCGCAAGCGCAGGTTGGCGCTTTGTGCAAGAGTCGAATTTCGCGAGCAAAGGCTTTGAAATATCATCGCGCAACGCTGGCGCAATGCCCGGCTCAATCGTTCCGGTGCTTAATACTTGCGCGTAGCGACCTTGTGCGAACGCCGAGAAACTTATCACTGAATAAGCATTTCCCCCCTCCATAAACGGACGCACGTTATCAGCCACCTGCTGTTGCAGCGTCTTGTCAAACGCGGTGGTTTGATCAACCAGAACGAAGAGCTCGGTCATTGGCGGGGCGGCCGTTACACCGAGTTTTGGATCGTAGCAACTCGGCAAACCGTTCTCTGCGGCCGCCCAGCTCGGTCCCAACAAGGCCAGTGCGACAGCGGCCAGATAGCATTTTGGTATCACAGCAAATCCTCGATCTCAGCAGTGCGCAGCTTCCTGTTTTTGTCTCGCGCGGCTTTTCGTTCCTGCAATACACTTTTTACCTGTGCGAAGACGTCGTCCGACAAGGTGTCGAGATAGCGTCGCTTCGCTTCGGAATCCGATCCAAAGGCGTCAATCTGAGCCAAAATGGTATCGATCTTACTCGTTGCTGCTATCAAGTCGGCCGCATGAGCACGCTCATCGGCACTGTCAGTACTCCGATTATCCGCAACGGTGCGGGCCTTTTTACTGCGTTCGGTGGTGCGCTCATGCTCGGCTTGTGCCTCATGCTCTTCGTTATGGTGCGCCTCGCGTTCTTGGGTGCGGCGAACACTCGCGTTTTGTTCAGACTCTGACAGGAAAGCCAAGAATGTTTTGCTAGGCTTTACCGCCACTCCGGTGCCTTCCTCCGCATGGCGGCGAATCATCCGCTGCTGAAGATCCTCCAATTGATTTTGCGCCTGGTCGATGTATTTTTGTGACGCGGCACGGAAATCGTTGTAAGTTAGGTATTTGCCCCGTCCAATTGACTTAAATGCATCCTTGCTATTCTGACCTGCGAAGCCCCAGCGATATCCAAAGAGCACGCCAAGCAACTGGAGGAAAAAGAACAGCACTGCCAAGATGATGAAAGTCACCCAATAGCCGTGCAGATCATACTGCGCGGCCTCTTCAACAGCTTTTTTGTCAGCATCAAGATTCACTGCAGCGTCAGCTTCAGGAACGGTCGATGCCCCGGTCAGATCTAATCCATTTCCCAGGTTCTGTTGCGAACTAAGTTCACTCTTCTCGATTCGAACTGCATTCTCGATCAGCTTGTTAGCACTTTGCATTCGAACATAGGTGGCGCCAACTGCAATGACCAGTACAAAGGCTAAAGTGGCCCAGCTCACAATGAAAGACGCATCGACCCCGACCCGGTTGCTCAACTGGGTGTATTCCGGATCATTGTCGTCCAAGTGTTGAGGCGTCTTCAATGGCATCGAGCGGCTGCGCAGTTTGCTTTTCCCCCCGTCTTCGATCCAGTCTTTGCGTGCACGCTTGATCTTCAACGAACGGTACAGTTCATGCCCCGAAATATGGGTGAAAAAGACGCAGAGCGCCGAGACGATAAATGCGATGCCCAGAGCCGCATATTTCTGGGTGCTTTCGCTGGCGCCTGGCACCGTATATCCAGCCAAGACATAGCTAAAACCCAGTGCTTCCACCAAGACGAACGAAACGATCAATACCCAAATCGCTGGCGGAGTAAAGCTTCGTCCGTTATCACCAGCCTTGTGCAGATAGGTCATGCGCTGGTTGAAATCATATTCCGACAATACGGGAACGAAACGCTTGTAGTCTTGGCACAGAGTACGCTCTGACTTGAACCAGCCCGTACTATCGTTCGCCTTGTGCAGCTCTTTGGAAAGCCTGGTCAACTTTCCGATAATCGGAAAGCCATACCAGGTGTTGATCCACCACCACCTAATCTTTTCCCAAAACAGCATAATGACGAGGACCGCGACGAGGACATTGACGGCAGTCCAGGCTAAAACGGGGTAAGCATTGAAGAAATTAGAAATCATATTTTTGCTCAATTCGCGATGACAGGCTTAAAAGCAGTTAAGAAGAGGCGGTTTTCCCGTGTATATACGATATTGCCACCTTTCGCCACCGCCCCACCTTGTCGAGGATAGACAATGTCCACACACTGGATGCCGCTGGCTCCATTTGCGAAGATCCTATACAGGATCCCTTGTTCCCCCAGATAAGTATTAACTTGTGGGCTCAATGAGATGTCGGGCGTCGGGTTACGATTCACCGCCGCGTTGTAATTGGCGTAGACTTTTAGCTCAGGAATTTGCGCCAGTGACGCTTCATTAGCCAGAACTGCGACCTTGTTGATGACGACCTTATGGCCATTCACTTGATCAGTCCAGGTTTTTCCATATAAACCTGGCACATGTTCAATCACTTTATAGGTCTTGCCATCGCGCAAAGCACGTACTGCGCCTGAAATCCGCGGACGATCACGCGTGCAGTCCGACAGAACAGGCAGCTCATCGGCTTGTGCAGAACTGATAAAGGTGAACAGAGGTTTCTCTTTCTCGAGCTTACCTATCCTACTCGCAATCAGGCCAGATTCATTGAAAGGGGTGCCGCCGAAATCCAAGACCTTTCCAACGGTGCGGACAGTCTGCGGTGTCACTGACGCAGTGTTGGATGCGGCGGTAGCCTGAGCACGCGAACGAGGATTGGTAACGACTGTTTGCTGGGCGTGCCCAGCGGCTTTGGAATCCGATGTGCGAAGGCTTTCCTGCTTCTTGCTTGCCAGACTCGATTCCCGCGAATTGGCCGGAACGGTATCGTTGCGTTTGATGGTCCGAGAGGCTGATTTTGCATTTGAAGGTTTGCGGTTTGTTCTCGACGAATCAGATGCGATCGGGTCATCCGGTTTTGCAGGCGCGGCACGGTAATAGCGATATTCAGGGCGACGTGCATTCAGGTAGGTCGATAATGCTTGCGTGTCTGACAGTTCCACAATCTCGACGCGCCTATTTTGAGCACGGCCGGCTTCGCTATTGTTGTCCGCTATCGGATAAACCTCGCCAGCACCCTGATACAATAACTGATCGCGACCGATTCCGCGTGTTTCAAGATATTGAGCGACCGCACGAGCACGGCGCTCTGATAGTTCCGCATTCAGTTGTGAGGAACCCGTATCATCAGTATGACCCAGTAGCAAGAACTTCCGGTTGGCAACCGCCGCTGTGTTCTTACCCTGGCCGTTTCGGGCTGCCTCGACGGCATCTTCCTGATAAATAGCCGCGAGTGCTGAAAAATATTGTTCCGCGCGCCTTGTCAATACGTCGGAATTTTTCTTGAAATGGCTCCCTTCCTCGCCGCTGTCCTGAATAGCGAAGACACTGCCAATAGCACGCTGTTTAATAGCATCAGCCTTGCCAGATTTTTCGAGCTGCAGGATTTGGGCTTCAGAGACGGCATTTCCGTCTTGGTCGACCGCAGCGAATGTGATGTCTAGGTTAAAGTCCTTGGCCACCTTGGCCAGCGCGCACCGCCGTTTGTCGAGATCAGCCCCAATCATGCCGCCAACTGCGGCTCCTACTAGGGCACCCGCCAGAGTGTTATCAGCCTTCCCTTCACCGATGTGTTTGCCGATGATGGCACCTGCTATCACTCCAGTCGCTATGCCGATGTTACGCTTATTATTCGAACATGGGTCTGGATTGTTAAATGTATTGTTGAATGCTTGCCCGACTTGTTGCACTGGAGCTGTAGCGCACCCTGTTAAACACAAGGCTACTGCTACAACTCCACCTTTTGCGCGAATAGGTAGTGTCATATCAATTATTGGTTAACGTTCGCGATGGCGACGCGGGTAGGTAAGGCAGGCAGGGCTGGACGCATACTCAGCGAATCTTTTTTTTGAGAATGTAACCTCAATAGTTGGCAAGCTTCGGCGGGGGCGCCACGTGGCCGACTATTGCAATTTTTTCAAATTCTAGTATGCATGGAGAGGTCGAGCAAGTAATTTTGCACCTGTATGGACCTCATGTAAGTTTACGGGACTATAACTATGCGCCATGCGTAAATATGACAATTGATAGCGCCGTAGATAACAATTTCGTGATAATTCGCGAGAATTAATTCTGGTCGTAGCGGTCAAATGCGCAGAAACTGGCTCTGGTGCAAATTATGGATGAGGGATGCACGAATCAATTCATGTGCCAGTCGCATTCATGCTGCTTGGACAGCTGCCCAGATTTTGGACGGAGTTTGCCCCTGAGTTGTCAGAGCACGGAGGTCAAACTGCCCTTTGCGAATGCGATGCATGAGTTCGACCCCAAGAATTGTGGTCGCAGCGCAAGCGAAGCTTTTTAGGCCCAGCATGGCACCCAACCTAGACTTCACGTTACGATGGTCCTGTTCGGTCAGATTGTTCAAGTACTTTGACGAGCGAAGCTTCGTCAAGTTAGGAAGCCGGCCCGGCTCTTGAAGTTCACGGACGGCCCGGTGGGAAGCAGCGTGACCGTCAAGTTTATGGTCTCGGGGGACTGGCGCTGTGAAAGCACGGCTTTGCGAAAGAATGCCTTTCCTGAGGCGACGTTGCGCCGCGTGCTGAGCCGGAAGTCGACGGTCTTGCCGGAAGCATCGACAGCCCGATAAAGATAAGACCACCGGCCGCCGTCATACGAAGTAATTCTGTGAACACCATCCTGCGGTAACGCATTGATTCTCCGGGCTTCCTCGACTGTTTGTTCGCACTTTTGCTTCGCGCATTTACGAAGCAATGTTGGAACAAACTTGAATTCCGAAGTAAATGTGCTAACTTGCCGGTAAACAGCCGGAGACCCGCATGGCGTCCAGCTCTTCGCAGCTACTCTTCACCCAAGCAGTTGCCAGTGCGCGTCCAAAGGGCGCCGCGCGGTTTGAGTTTTTGGCGCCAAAAATCGGGCGGAGGTTGACGCTGTTCACCCCTTTGCAAGTGCGCCTCTGGACGCTATTAGAAGGGGCGCCTCGGGTTGGTGCCTATTGCGAGCGCCCGGCATATTGGCACCACGACGGCGGAAAACTGTTGGCGGATTTTTGGGTCAAGACCGGACGGCGCGAAATATGCTGGATCGTCACTGACGAGGCCCAGCCTGGTAGGGCCGGTTCTTTGAATCCAACCGACGACATCGAGGTGCGTTACATCCACGCCAGGAGCTTGGCATCGCGCAGTGTCTGGATTGAGAACTGGATGCGGATCCTGCCGTACCTGTCGGCGAATGCGCGATTCGTCGGCGACCGGCTACTGAGGGACATAGAACAGGCATCGTCGTCAGGGCCGGCACTGGGCGATGTCGAACGCGATTTCCAGCCTCACGATATCGTGCTGGTACGTACCGCAGTATTCATGCTATTGCACCAAGGGCGCGTCAAGGCCCCTGCCCTGCGCGAACGGCCACTTGATTCCAGGAGTGTCTTTCGGCGCGTACTGCCATGAGCAAATCGCCAAACGCAGTTGGCACCGATCGCGCGGACCCGAGTGAATGGCCGACCCTAGCTTGGCCCATGCTTACCGATAGCCAACGAGAGCTGTTACGGGCCCGCGAAGAAGCGGTACGGCGCTATTGCCGTCGTGAGCCGCTGCGCGCCATCGCTGCCGCTACTGGTGTCCCTTTCAATTCGATACGTCGGCTCTATGAACGCTGCCTTCAAACGCATGCTGACGTCGACTGCAGGGCTTCCGTGTTCTAGCCCCCTATGAACGGGTCAAACCCTATCGGCGTTTGGCAAAGATCGGACGACCTGGCAGTGCCGGCAAGGCTGGCGTGTTTGCGCAGCTGCTGCAGCGCCACCCAGAGCTTGAAGCCTTGATCGTCGGTGAACTGCAGGCGCATCGCGTCGTCGTAGCCGAGGGGCCGAAAGGTCTGATCCTTTCAGGATTGAGCGGCCTGCATCAACGCTTCCGCCAGTTGTGCCTGCAGCTCGGTTTGACCGAACGCGATTACCCGTTGGTGCAAAAGCAGCAAGGCGTCCGAAGTCTGGCCGCAGCCGCGAAAGCCATCGCGACAAAGACCTTTGAAACCGCAGCTTGCTCCGCATTGGCAAACAAGCGTTTTGGCGGTGTGCGACCCGACGTGCAGGGCTTACCATTGGCGACGACGCAGCCTTTTGACGTGGTCGAATTCGATGGCCATCGCGTCGACGTGCGTCTGCGCGTCGCCTTCGAGCGCGTTCCTGGCGTTGAGGAGTCGTTCGACATCGAGCGGGTCTGGCTGCTCACCGTCATCGACGTGTGCAGTCGTGCGGTGCTCGGCTATCACATCGTGCTCGAACCAGAATACAGCCGCTTCGATGTGCTCAAGACCGTGGAGCGCTCGCTCGTGCCTTGGCGCCCTCCTTCGCTCACTATTCCAGGCCTTCGTTACGCCCCTGGCGCGGGCATTCCATCCGAGCGCTTTCCTGAACTGGGCTACGCAGTCTGGAACGTATTCCGCTTCGATAATGCGCGCGCCAACCTGGCCCAGGATACGTTGCGTGTCCTGACCGAAGTTGTTGGATGCGGCGCCCACGCCGGGCCGGCCTACCGGCCCAACGAGCGACCTCACATTGAACGCTTCTTCGGTACGCTGGCGTCGGTCCTTGCGCATCGTCTGCCAGGCACCACCGGTACCGGCGCCGGCGATCCACGCCGGAGGATAGAGGAGCTGGATGCTGGTGCGCCGGCCGTCTCGATGAACTGATGGAACTGACGGCAGTGGCCATTGCCAACTACAAAGCCCAACCTCATGCCAGCCTAGGCGCCCGCTCCTCACTGGAAACGCTCGGTTACTACATCGATCAGAAACGCATCGCGCTACGCTGGCTGGCCGAGCCCATGCGGCGTCATCTGTGCCCTCTGCAGCACCAGCATGAAGGCCACGTGCGCGGCAGCATTGCGCGTGGCGTCCGTCCTTACATTCAGTTCTTCGGGGCCAGTTACACCAGCCACAGCCTGGCCGGTCGTGCAGACCTGATTGGGCAACCGGTGAAGATATATTTCGACGTCGAGGACGTGCGCCTGTTGCGGGTGTTCGATGTCGGCGGACGTGAACTTGGCGTGGTCGAGGTCCAGGGTGCATGGCGTCATACAGCGCACACCTTGCGCATGCGCCGGGAAATATTGGCCCTGGTGTGTGAGCGCAAGCTGCGTATCGTGCGCTACGACGACCCGGTGCAGTGCTATCTGGAGTACCTGCGCAAGCACGCAGGCAAACGGCGCCGTTCGGCCAGCAAAGCGGAGACGGCACGCCGTGCCGTCCAGGACGCATTGCCGACACCGCAGGCACCAACCGGGCCGGCTCCGTCCGATACCAAAAGCAGAGCCCGGACGGAGGCGGCGTCCGGGAGTGCGGACGATGCCACGGGCTCGAGCGGCCCAGTAAAAGGACGGAGCCTGAGCATCGGTACCGGCCAGGTGTTCTCCCGGTAGTCTCTCCTCAGGACATAAGGTACCCACCCGTGAGCCAGTCTAAACTGCCCGGACGACCCCTCGCCAAAGAGCGGCATCCACTCTCCACACGCACCTACCGTGTCGCCACCACCGCCATTGAGCAATGCTGGCTGCTGGTGTCGAAATGCCTGCAGTATCGAATTCCCGGTGCGCTTATCTATGGCGAAAGCCGGTTGGGTAAAACCTACGCGATCGAATACCTGCGCATGCTGATCCACCGCGAGCTGCCTTGCGTGCCGACCTTTCACGTGCAGGCCGAATACAAGGTCAGTCGCAGCGAAGGAGCGTTCTTCTCCAGCTTGCTGCGCGCGGTACGCCATCCGCAACCCGATACGGGCCGTAATGCCTATAAACGCAAGGCACTGCACGACCGCCTGCTCGCGGTGGCCGAATCCCAGGGCGGCGCTACGATCGTCCTGTTCTGTGACGAGGCCCAGCGCTACTCCCTGCACGAATACGAATGGCTGCGCGATGTCCATGACGAGTTGGCCCAGAGCGGTGTACGCCTGACGACGTTTTTGTTTGGCCAGGAGCGGCTCTGCGAGCAGCGCGCCCGCTTCCAGGAATCCGGCGATACGCAGATCGTCAAGCGCTTCATGGTCGAGACCTTGCGCTTTCGCGGGGTTTGCAGTGCGGTTGATGCCGCTACCTGCCTAAGGAGCTACGATGAACATGAATATCCGGCTGGGAGTGGCTGGAGCTTTACGCGCTACTACCTGCCCTACGCCTTCGAGGCCGGCCTGCGGCTGGAACAGTGCGCGCATCTGGTCTGGAATGCCTTCGCCCTGGCGCACCAGCACGCGGCCCTGGCGGGACGCGTCGAAATCCCTATGGAGTACTTTTCACGCGCGGTGGAAGCCGTCCTGTTGGATGGCCTGACATGTGATGCGCTCGATTTTGAGCTGACCGAACAACGCTGGAACGAGGTGGTGAGGCACTGCGGCTATGTCGCGTCCGAACAGGCCGTCGAGCGCAACGCGCGCGGGCTGGGCCACTGAGTTCGTTTTCGCATGGGCTTGCCGTTACTCGTCATTCCGCCCGGCGGCATCAACGGGGTTGCTTCGCTCAGGCTTCCGCCACAGCTATTCGCTCCTTACGAAACGGCGTGGGCATGGGGCGCCAAGCTGGCCGCGGTGAACGCGCTGTGGGCCTTCGAGGTGGCTGCGCTGATGGGGATCCCTGCGGTGCAACCGCGCTCTTTGCTACCGTCGCGCATACCGCGGGCTGCGCTGACGTTTGGACGGAGCATGGGGCTGCCCTCCTGGCGGGTCAAACAAGCATTCCTGGGCAGCGATCTGGCATGTCTGCATCCCTTGATGTCCGAGTCCCTGCGCAGGTGTCCGGTGTGCGTCAGGCAGGGCTACCATTTCATTCTTCACCAAGTGCGGGCTCTTGGCACCTGTCCGCTGCACCACGTGCCACTACGCGAGCACTGTGCACGCTGCGCGGCGCACCTGGCATATGAGCTGGGTTCGTCCAAGGCGCAGGGCCCGATTACCTGTCCTGGCTGCGCGGAACCGCTGTTGCCGGTCACGCGTGGCGGCTACCCGACCACAGGTTCGATCACGGTCCGAGAGTTCAGCTTGATCGCACGTTGGCTGGCCTTCTTACGACGCCGGGCAGCGCAGCCAGCATGGCGTAACGGCAGCGTCGTGGTAGACACCCGCCGGCCTGTTCCGGATGCTTCCACGCGCACGTCGCTGCAAGCGATCAAGCCTGCCGGTGCCGCGCGTCGCCCGGCCACAAGAGTGCATGCGCGCTGGGCCGACGATGTAGAATACCGGGAACTGGAGCAGTGCTACTGGCGGGACGCTAATGCGATGAACGATCACGCCAGTGGTACCGGCACCTGCTGAAGGGCGCCGCCACACAGGACACCCCAGGCGTCCGCGTGCTCGCTTTCGTGTACTGGCGCATGACCTGGCAGGGCTGCAGCAACCCCTATCTGCTGGGCCGTGGACACGGCTTGCCCTTGTATGGTGTCGCCGAGTGGCAGGCCGCTCAGCCGGCGCCGGATGACGACGACCTCGATTCATAACTATCTGCGCTTTCCGCCGCGCTCGAAGCGTCTTGGAGCGAATGGCTGGACTACATCGACCTGCTTAGGGTCACGACGTTGGAGCGCCAAACCTGGCGTATGCGTGCCAGCCCGAGCTCTTATCTTCCGCTGCCATAAAGACAGCGAAAACGTACTACTGGCAATTTCGCATAATTGCTTCGCGACGTGCCCAAGTTTTTGTTTTTAAAGGAGGATGCTGACGATAGCCGCACCACCACCATTATGTTCATACTTTTACTTCGTTTTTTTCACAGATTTACTTCGTATGACGGCAGCCTGATGGGCCTGCGCCCCGTGAACCACAAGCGCATGTACCGCGTGATGAAGCAGCAGGGTTTGTTGCTGCCGATATCGCCTAGGCGTAGTGATAGCGGCCGCACTCACGATGGCAAAGTGATGGTCGAAGAATCGAACCAGCGCTGGTCCTCGGATGGCTTCGAGATCGCCTGCGACAACGGCGAGATGGTGACTGGCGTTTTCATGAAGGACTGCTGCGACCGCGAGATTATCGCCTGGCGTGCCTGGATTGGGCATGGACCGCCCGGTGAGCCAGTGCGCGACATGATGATTGAGGCCGTGGAAGCGCGTTTCGGCAGCACCGACGAGCGGGCGATTACAGTGGAATTCTTGAGCGACAATGGCGGCGCTTTCCGAGCCATCGAGACGCACGCTTTGGCCCATCAACCGGGCATTAAGCCGGTGCATACGCCAGTGAACAGCCCGCAGTCGAACGGCATGGCAGAGAGCTTCGTGAACACGTTTAAACGCGATTACGTCGGCGGTATGGACCGCAGCAGCGGCGCCGCCGTGCTAGCTCAGTTGCCCGACGCCTTCAGGCATTTCAACGAAGTGCATCCGCATTCAGCACTGGGGTATAAATCGCCGGGCATGTTTAGGAAAGAGCGACTCCGTCAGGCTCTGGAAACTGACGCTAACTGAGCATCAGGCTGTGTCCGGGAATAGCGGGGCAAGATCAGGGCGTGACACCCTGGTACGTAGTTCTAGAGTGATAACATCAATTATCATCCATACATAGTCGCAAAAAAATGCCTAATGAGCGTTTTCTAAAGCGCCGCAAACTGTACCAAAATATGTACTGTGACGGCTGCTCAGCGGTCTAGTCGAGCTACCTACTAGCCTTCTTCGGCTCATCTACCGCCGCGTCGGGCGCTGTCTGTTGACCAAGCTTTTTCCGTGACGCGAGAGCGTCACGTAATCCTGCTATCTCAGCGTTGCATGCACTAATGATTTTGTCCTGCTGTTGCACCCGCGACAACAGGGCTTTAACCTGCTTGGCCAGAGGGTTCGGTACCGGTGGTAAAGTCAGTTTCCGCTTTAGCTCCCGAAGTTGATTCTCGAGCATCATTACCTTCATCCGCTCCTGGTCATACTGCAACTGCAGCTGGACCAATGCAGGAGCTACCGGCAAAGAGGTTGCTTTCCCTATGCCTTCGAGCTTTTTCCGGTCCCGGTAACGTTTCGATCGCTCGGCTGGGCTTAGTGGATTAGGTTTGGGCGGGCGTCCAGGTCGCCCTTTGCGTTTTGCGGCATTGTCCGTAGTGTCGTGGTCCATTCTGTTTCTCGTGACGCGTCACGGATATTATCTGAAATAATTTCAACCTCGTGGTGAATTTCTGTCGCGATGACCATTGGCTGCTGGCAGCCCTGCTCTTCGGCGCCTTAGGCCTGCGTGAACGCATTGTCCAACGCCGCAGTGGGTCGCAACAACATGCTGTAGGCCGTGTTCACTCATGGCATAGTAATACAAGCTACTGCGTGTATTCCTGCGAGCGGCTTTGTTGCGCAAATCAGGCTGGGCCGGCGTAGAGCCCGCAGGTTTGGTAGTCTGAACGGATGAAACCGGCACCACGTAGCAACTGTGTGTTGACTCGCCCGGTTCAACTGAAGAAGCGATCCTACGCGAGACAAGAAGCATCTTTTCAAAAAATTCGCTTTTTGATAATTCCCGGAGGCGGTAGTATAGCCACACCTTCAAATTTGCAGATCGAAATGGCACAACAAGAATTTTTTGATGAACTATCAGACGAGTTCCCGCCACTGCACATCTATTCATGCGATGAGAGCTTCCATTACGAGACCGAGCGCCTGAGACTGATGGACGAGGTGCTTGACGGCACATTTGAGACGTATAGCCGTGTTGAGACTCAATTCGACTTTCGCTACACGATCATTGCCGACGCATCATTCGAATTGGAGGTGGCTTACAAGGATAATATTTGGATAAAGAGCTTCGTTTATATTGCTGAGGCTTTCGATACTGCAGAGGCCGCTTATAGATTTTTAATCGTTATGCCCCGTGTGTTAGATGAAGGAGAGACAGTTGTCTGAAACATATAACTTATCAATTCGATAATTCCGCCAAGTAAGCTAACACCTGAAGATTGAATCCGACAAGTTTAAATGATAGTCCTGAGTAGGACTTTTATGTGTGAAAAGATCGTAAACAGCATGCGGTGGGAATACCCTCGATAAAAATAAAAGCTACACTTGATTCGAAGGAAAAAATATGGATCCTAAAGATTTAACCCATGGGATGATGGCGGGCGCAATCGCTGGGTATACGCTTGGTGCAGAACTGAGGGACCGCCTTCAAGCAAATGCCGATCATGCCGAAGCGGAAGACGCTATTCGTCAGTGGAAGAGACACTCGGAAAACTTGAGCAGAGAACTTCACCTCGCAAAATTACGTGCGGCTAACGGAGAAAATTCTGTAGCCATTAGAGATGAAGCTATTCAGGAGTTAGGCGATCTGGCGAAGAAGTTGGAAGTCAAGACCATACAACTTAATATGTTACTCGTACAGCGCGATGCAGAACTCAACAAGCTTCGCGCAGAGTATAGAAATCTGGAGGAGGCGAATGGAGTCTTGTACAAGAAGTCGCGGCAACTTCGTACACAAAAAGATCTCCTTGACCAAGAAATTATTGGTTTGAAGCAGGTTAATGCAAAGCTAAAAGAATCGAGCCGAATAAACGGTTCCCAAGCAGCAGCATATGCTGGACTGTTTGACCTTTTGGCTGACGAAATCGCACGAAGCAGTAAGCCGGATAGCTTCAAAGACATGACGCCTTCACTGATCCGGAAAACTTATCAGCAGGCATATCTTGGGTTCCGTCAATCTGGAAATCTCGTTTATGAACCCGATTTTGACTATGCGCACCAGATTGATAAGAAAATAAAAGAAGCAGAATCCAAAATTTAATTTATGGGCGAATGGTTTGAGAACACTCCATGGTTATCAGGTTTAAGAACGCCTAACAAAACCTCTCGACATACCGCCAACAGATGAGCGAGCACGCGAGCGAGAGGAAGGCCTGATGTATGTCCGCTCGCCGCTCGTGCCGAATGCGCAACCTGCGGAAGCGGTGCAGCCATCCTAGCGTGCGTTCAACGACCCAACGCCATCGGCCGAGCCTTTCACGCGACTCCACGCCGTATCGCGCTATACGTGCTGCGATACCTCGTTGACGCAGCCAAACGCGATGCGCTCGTGAAGCGTACGCTCGATCGGCGTGCAGCTTACCTGGACGCTTACGCGCACGGCCGCGAAGTCCCTTAACCGCTGGGATGGCTTCTACGAGTGGAATAAGAAAACGCGAGTCGTGCACCTGGGCGCCCGAGATCTTCGCTACCAGCGGCAGCCCACGTTGATCAACGAGCAGGTGGTGTTTGCAGCCGAGCTTGCCACGATCGGTCGGATTCCGACCCGTATGCTCGCCACCTGCAGGCGCCGGCACGCTGGCAGCGTCAACGCAAGCTCGATCCCACATGATCTGATCGTGCTCGCGTAGCCGTCGAAGGACTGCCTCGTGGACTCGCTGCCAAACGCCAGCTTTCATCCATTCGTGGAGCCGGCGCCAACAAGTCATCCCGCTGCCGCAGCCGAGTTCGCGCGGCAAATACTCCCACGGTATCCCAGTCTTCAGCACAAACAGAATCCCGGTTAGGGTAGCGCGATCGTTGAGACGTGGCCGTCCGCCCTTCGGCGATCTGTGATGGGTCGGGAGATGAGCTGCTATGAGCGTCCAAAGGTCTTCGGGTAGAAGTGCTTGGGCCATGGCATCAGTCCGTATGGGAACACGGACGTCATCTTAGCTGCCGAACTATGGCCGTGTACTTCCGCTATCGACCCGAAGCAGACATTTGATACAGCGACAGTGAACAAGGTGATCGTAACGTACGATCTACTTACAAAGTCAAATACAAGCAAATAGCTGTCGATACAACCACGTCAAATGGACGCCGATGAAGCTGGCAGCGTCGGTTACGAGTGCGTAGTGCTCGCAGTTCTGACTAGTTTGATAATAGGATGTCTTTCTTCACGGGTACGTAGCGGTAGGGTACGCGGTCAACAGCCCTGCCGCAGCTTTCACGTGCGGCCGAGGCATCGAGCAAGACCCAGTTGCGGCGATGGGCTTCGCCAAGAACGCGTTTCTTCGTCAGATCGAAGCACTGTAGCGCTAGATTATCGGGGAGCAGCAGCACGCGATTCGGAGCTGAGCGAATCCAGCGCCAGGCATTCCATTCCTGCTGGGGTAGCGGTGCCAGGTAGCTGAAATGGACCAGGGGTCGGCTTGCAAACAACAGGAACTGTTCCTTGAACTCGAGCATGCCGACTTCCGCTTCAGGTGCAAGGCTCTGTTCGAGTTCTTGCATGACTGCGCGCGGCGTCCGGTGTGTGTTGAGGGAGGGCCACAGCCAGAAAGAAATGAACAGCCAGGTCAGCAAGCTGGCTAGGGCGAGCTGTTCGAACAAGGCGCGTTTGCGCAACAGCCAGACGATGCTGGACAGCGCCAATCCCAGTATCAGCAGACCTGGAGCCAGAGCGGCGATGGCGTCGGCGTAGTCGTCCGCTCGGTGATGCAGGCGATCCGGAGCAAACAGCGCCATCGCTGCCAGCAACATCAGCAGCAGGCCAACCACCGCGAGTGCTCCCCGTAACAGAAGAGACGCGGTGCGGCGCCCTTTCTCCGGCGCTTGTTCCCAGACGTAGGCGAGTGCCAGGGCAGACATTGGTAGCGCCGGCAGGATGTAGACCTCGCGCTTGCCAGGACTGATGGAAAAGAAGAGCAACACTAGCGCAACCCAACTCAGCAGTACGCGCAGTGCCACGCTGGACGGCCACAGCTTCCTGATGCTGCGGATCTGCAGCAGGAACAGCACGACCAGCGGAAACCACATGCTGGGCAGTGCAGTCGACAGGTAGTAGTGCCATGGCTTTATGTGATGCCATGCATTGGCATAGCGTTCAGCGGTTTGCCTGAGCAGAATGTTGTCGCGATAGGCCAATAGCTCCGGACTTTGGATGCGTTCGACCGCCACCCACATCGGCACCAGCCATAGCGCCAGCGTGCCCAGCATCAGGGTTGGTCCCCACCACGTGCGCATGCACCAGACCTGCTGCCCGGATGCGGTGACGGGGCGGCGCCAGATCGCCAGCGGTATCAGCATCAGCGCGGGAAGAAAACCGACGCCCTTGGTCACGATGCCCAGTGCCATCGCCACCCAGCTGGCGGCATACCAGCCCCAGGCTGGACCGAGCAGGAAGTGGCGGACCAGCCCGTAGCAGCCGAGTGTGATCCAGAAGCAGGCCACCGCATCGATTTGTGCGGCCTTGGCCTGCAGCAGGAACTGCGGCGTGAACGCGAGGACAAGCACTGCCGAACGGGCGACGTTCTCTCCCCACAAGCGGCGACCTAGGTCGAATACCAGCCACAGCGTGCCCAAGCCCGCCAGCGCACTGGGCAGCAGGAAAGCGATCTTCAGTTGTCCGGTGAGCTGGTAGAAAAGGGCGATCAGCCACATGAAGACTGGCGGCTTGTCCGGATAGAACTCGCCGCCGCGAGTTGGGAATAGCCACTGGCCCGATTCCACCATTTCTCGTGCGACTTGGGCAAAGCGCGGCTCGTCGGCAGGCCAGGGGTCCCGCAACCCGATGCCGGCGAACAGGGCAGCGATCAAGAGGGCAGCGATCCACGGCCACCAGTGTGCGTCTTGCCTAGCGCTCGGATTGTGCGGGAGTTGCATGCGTTTGTCCTCGGATGTCCTGTAGCCTCTGCTTGAAGCCATGATGGTAGAGATAGAGCACCATCGCCGTGGACAGCACCAGCATCAAAAGGCTGATCCAGATCTGCTGCTCGTCATGCAAGGCTAGGCCCGCGCCGGCAAAGCTGAACAGCAGCATTTGCGGCAGATAGCCCAGGAGGCTGCCCCAGAAAACCGCCGGTATGCTCAGTCCAGCCAGGGCAACCGCGATATTCGTCGCCAAATTGCTGCCGACCGGCATTAGACGCAGTGTGCAGATCCACAGCCAGGTATTCTCGCCGAGCAGTAGGCGGATGAAGGCGACGCGTTCGCCATGCCGCCGAAGCAGCCAATCCCTGCCGATATTGCGCACGTAATAGATCACCAACAGGGCGCCAAGTCCGGTCAGCGCAGTGCTCAGCAAAGCCCCTGTCAAGCCACCCATCAGGTAACCGCAACTGAATGCGAGCAGTTGGCGCGGGCCGCCGAGCGCGGTATATAGCACGCCGGTAAGCACGAAAACGGGCCAGGCAATCGCCCAATGTCGTTCGAACAACCGGTTCAGCAGGTCCAGCTCAGTGAATGATCCCCACCATTGGAAATGGAGGGAGGCAAAGCCTAGCGCGAGCAGGCAGGTCAGCAGCAGCGGCTTGAAGAGCAGCCTCAATTCAGTTTTCAATGCTGCACTTCCATGCGCTCGATCAGCGGCAGCTTGCTGCGCCGGATTAGCCAGCTGACCCCCCACATGTCGACGATGCCCACCCATAGCCGATTCCAGGCGGTGTATTTCGATACGCCGGCGGTACGGTGTCGATGGTGCACCGGAACGACTGTGATCACGCCGCCAAGGCGCTTGACCAGTGCCGGCACGAAGCGATGCATGTGGTCAAAGTACGGCAAGCAAAGCCAGGTTTCGCGCGGCAGTAGCTTGAGACCGCAGCCGGTATCGGGTACGCCATCGTCGAGTATGCTGCGGCGCACGGCATTAGCGATGCGTGACTGGATTTTTTTCCAACGCGTGTCGCGCCGATTCTTGCGGAAGCCCGCAATGCAGAAATGTGGGTGCTTATCTTCCATCGTCAGCCCCTGCGCCACTAGTGCCGGAATGTCGGCGGGGTCATTCTGACCGTCGCCGTCTATCGTGACGAGAAAACGCCCGCTAGCGTGGCGCGCAGCGGTCCAGAGAGCGGTGCTCTGTCCGGCACTGCGAGCATGGCGGATGAGTCGCCCCGGCATGCCCAACTGCTGGCATTGCTGCAGGAACACAGCGCTAGTATCGTCGTCGCTGCCATCGTCGACCAGCACTACCTCGTGAGAATGATGGCCAGCGAGGGCGCGATGAATCTCGTTGACCAGATGCCCTATATTATCGGCCTCGTCTTTCGCCGGAATCAGCACCGAGACTAGGAATGCTTGCTTACCCTTCTTTTCGTCATCCATGTTGTTCAATCGTCTTAAAGAAATCACAGGTATACATCTTGTGCGCTACTTCCTGCAGGGGCCACCATGCAGTTGCTGACGAGTAGGTTGGTAAACGCCAACTCAATAATTCTTAACGATCCAAAGATTTGTATTTTCTGGCCTGCCGCCCTTAGTAGAAAGGCGATATCAGGTAGACCCAGATCGCCCAGGACACTAGGATCCATGCCAGTACGACTTAAGCAATGCCATAGTTGCTTTTTGGCGTGCGTCTTTGCTTTGCCGTCTACTCATTGACCCGTCCCCCTGCACTCAGCAAGGACATATGAGGGAATAAGTCTGACAGCTACCCATATCAGGCACGGTAGCAGATTACATCGTCGAGGTAGCTCAATACCGGGGATGAAGTCCGGGATTAAATGGATGCGACTAAGTGCATAGGCGACGACCAGCACGCACAGCGCTTGGCAATCAGGGCGTCCATGGTTCTTTACAGGCGCACCAGAGCTGAACTATAAACAATGCAGCGTTAAGAATCTGTTAACTCACTATCGCAGCATGCTCCGCACTGGGCCAAAGTCACGCAGGCTAGTTGAATAAGGGTAACGAAACTGTCGGCACATCCAGATGCCTTGATAGATCAGCGCTGTAGCCGATTTCGGAACATAGTTTAAACGTGCATCAAGTGAGTTTCCTCTCCGTCTTAACAAGATCTATGCGAGAGTAGTCCGCTTTTGGCCGAAAGCGGTCCCCACTGAGAGACCGCGTATTGCGAACACTGATCAACCAGTGAATCGGTGGCCGTTAGACTTCGGTCTGCTCTGCGATTTCGAGTGCATCATCGACTTCAATGCCGAGATACCGCACTGTGCTCTCGAGCTTAGTATGGCCGAGAAGCAGCTGTACAGCACGCAGATTTTTCGTTCTACGGTAGATCAGGGTTGCCTTAGTTCGCCGCAAGGAATGGGTGCCATACGCTGTGGAGTCTAAACCGATCGACTCCACCCATTTCGCGACAATTCGCGCGTACTGACGAGTGGTAAGATGAGGGCAGCCAATAACTCTACTGGGGAACAGATAGTGGCTTGAAGTGAGCTCACGGTAATCAATCCAACTCAGGAGTGACTGACGCGTCTGCTCAGTGATCTCGAACTGAACAGGCCGACTGGTCTTTTGCTGCATGACAATTGCACGATGGAAGATGCTTCGACCTTGTGCGACGTCCTTGACCTTTAGACTGATCAGGTCACAGCCGCGGAGCTTGCTATCTAACGCAAGGTTGAACAGTGCCAGATCTCTCAGGCGTTCTGCTAGCTGGAGACGGATCCTGATTGCCCAGATCTCCTTCTGCTTCAAGGGAAGCTTTTGTCCGATCAGGCGCCCCTTGTTCCATGGAATAGCCCGGCTAGTAGTTTCTGCAATCGTGTCCATATTTACCTCCTCATTGTGAGTAGGCGCACTACTGCTGACAGCAGTAGTGCGCATGTTTTTACAAGCGTCGAATCATTTAGCGTCGCGTAGTAGAATCGGTTCAGCAGGAACCCCAACTACTAACTTAAAGGACGTCATCAATGGCAAATATCGATCTGTCTGGCTATAACCTCTCTGAACTGAAGGGCCTGCTGCATGACATTGAAAGAGAAATCAAAAGCCGCCAACACCAAGATTTGCAGAAGGCCCGTGAGCAAATTTTGGCGATTGCTCAAGAAGCAGGGGTATCGGTAGAGGAACTGCTTGCCGCAGGTGGAAAAAAGTCTAAGACCAGCAAGGGACAGAAGGTCCAGGCGCGCTACCAGAACCCAAGTGACAATAGCCAAACCTGGACTGGGCGGGGGCGCCAGCCAAAATGGATTGCAGAGGGCCTTGCGCAGGGCAAGGCCTTGGACGACTTCAGAATCTGAAGTTAATTACGGACTGTTGTACTGCCAAATTACGCGCGAATCCTGTAGGTAGAACCGACAGTGGTGTTCTTCCGACCTGTGGCGGACTCATGCAATACTCAGCAATCGGCGGCGTCAGCACTCACTGCATGGGGAATCAGATTCAGCACTTCCCACACAACCTCGGTGCTGAAGTCGTGCTCCTCTAGAAATCGCATTGCGTAGAGCAACCCGTGGGTCTTCCTCAGTTGAACTGCAGCTACGAGCAATTTTGCATTGCGAAGGAGATCTGGTTGATTTTCAGTAGTCATCAGTTCATGGGGCTTTGTTGAGCAAATCGAGTGAAGGCCGAGCTGACGCTGTTTGTAATCA
>JAEAMF010000591.1_pt1 | contig 41268 bp, 37 predicted proteins | sample 8958721 | NCBI WGS metagenome assembly JAEAMF01 (sample SAMN16933255, study PRJNA681124) | bioreactor sludge metagenome | isolation source: anaerobic bioreactor treating anionic surfactant - SDBS | place: India: Bengaluru | collected 2019-02-28 | reverse complement strand
TAAAGCGGTACGTGAGCTGGGTTTAGAACGTCGTGAGACAGTTCGGTCCCTATCTGTCGTGGGCGCAGGATATTTGAGAGGAGCTGTCCTTAGTACGAGAGGACCAGGATGGACAAACCTCTAGTGTTCCAGTTGTCTCGCCAGAGGCATAGCTGGTTAGCTATGTTTGGAAAGGATAACCGCTGAAAGCATATAAGCGGGAAGCCTCCCTCAAGATAAGATATCCCTCCCGTTCATCGGGACTAAAGACCACTGGTAGACTACCAGTTTGATAGGCCAGGTGTGTAAGTCCGGTAACGGATTTAGCTAACTGGTACTAATCGGTCGTGCGGCTTGACCATAAATCATTTTATATTTAGAAGCGTATACAGTAAGAACATTTTCCCGGTGGCTACAGCGGAGAGGTCACACCCGTTCCCATCCCGAACACGGAAGTTAAGCTCTCTAGCGCTGATGGTACTGCATGGGTAACTGTGTGGGAGAGTAGGACGCCGCCGGGGATTGATATAAAAGGCCTTCCATTTAATGATGGGAGGCTTTTTTTATGGTACAAACGTCCTTCTGCGCAGTATTGGCAGGTGCGGCTTTCAGCCACGCATGCATCGCACATGACCTTGCTATCAGTTTGAAATGATATCATGATCATGCTATACATCATGTATCTGATGATCAAGGAGGCCTTGTTATGTCTCGTACGACTATTGACATTCAGGATGACCTGCTGAAGAAAGCGCAAAAGGCTACGGGAATAACCAAAAAAGTTGAGATCGTCAACTATGCGCTTAGGCGGCTACTTGAACGAAAGGAGATGGAGCGCGTTTTGGAGTTGCGGGGAAAAGTTAAATGGGACGGCACTATTGAGGAGATGAGAAGAAACCGCCACGCTTCTCGGGAATTCCGGGGACACTCTACTTAATTATGGCCTTAAAGCAATCGTGGTGCGAACAGGTATTGCAAGAAAAGCTTTTTTAAGCAATTGTATCTTAATTCTGTTGCTGTTGAAGGCCACTGGTGATCTAGCATAAGTTACTGTTTATTTTAGTATGGTGTCCCCTGAATATACTGCTCATCAATTGTATAATATTTATGATTGTCTGTTTGCTTGCTGTGATAGTTTAATGGTCATTTTGAGCGGCTCGAAGAATCGTGTTTTTTAAATATATGCGCTTCTTCGCTTCGTGGAGTTTGACAAAACAATACCAGGAAAGGTTCATCCATGCCCATCTATGAATACCGCTGCCGGCAGTGCCGGAAAAAGTTTGAGCACATCCATCTTGGCTCCATGAGCGCTGACAGCATCTCCTGCCCGCACTGTCAAAGCAAGGAACTCGACCGGCTCATCTCGCGGGTGCGGGTGATGAAATCGGAGGAGAGCCGCCTTGAATCGCTTGCCGATCCTTCAAAGCTCTCCGGCTTTGATGAAAATGACCCGCAAAGCGTTGCCCGGTGGATGAGAAAGATGGGGAAAGAGATGGGAGAAGACCTGGGGGATGATGTCGAGCAGGTGGTGGAAAAAGCGATGGAGAAAAAGAAAAATTCAGAGAGCGGGGAGAGCGAGTAGGTAATTACAGTAGTAACTGCCAGATCAATGAATGCTCGTACTATGAATAAAAGCAAGATTTCTCGCTTGCGCTCGAAATGACAGGCATATGCCGGGTAACGGAATATGGAGGGCCACGCTCTGTCGTGGCCGTTTATTTTCAGCGGACGCAACAAAATGCGTCCCTCCATTGATTGTCAACACGGAAGACAGGTCGTCCCTACTTTTTACCCCGGGGCCCCTTCTCTTTTGCCTTACCGGATTCCTTCTGATACTGCGCGTATGCCTCATTCACCGAGGTGTTCTCATGCACGATGGCCCGCACCGCCTTGATCATGGCAACCGGATCATCGGAGCGGAAAATATTCCTACCCATGTCCACTCCCTTGGCGCCGCCCTGCATGGCATTATAGGTAAGGGTCAGGGCATCCTTTTCAGGAAGCTTCTTGCCCCCAGCCATCACGATGGGCACCGGACATCCCCGCACCACTTCCTCAAACCCTTCACAATAGTAAGTTTTAACCATGGAAGCGCCGAGCTCTGCCGCTATCCTGCAGCTTAATCCCAGGTACCTGTTGTCTCGCACCATCTCCTTTCCCACCGCGGTAACTGCCAGGACCGGCATGGCGTAGCGCATGGCCTCATTGACCACATCCGAGAGGTTCTGCAGGGTCTGCTTCTGGTGGGGCGAGCCGACATAGATGGACACCGCCACCGCCGCAACATTAAGTCGGACCGCATCCTCAACCGAAGTGGTAATCACCTCATCGGAGAGTTCGTCGGAGCGGGCCATGCTGTTGCCGCCTGAAACCCTGAGCACAATGGCGGTGCCGGTGTTCGGATCCACGCATTCACGAAGCACCCCGCGGGTTGGCATCAACGCATCGGCCAGGGGAAGAAGCGGAGCGATGGTTTTCCCCGGCTCCTCCAGGCCGCTGGTCGGTCCCTGGAAATAGCCATGATCGACGGCCAGCATGACGGTGTGGCCGCTCTCCGGTTTAATAATCTGCGACAAGCGATTTTGCATTCCCCAGTCCATTAGAGGGCCTCCTTACGGGTTGCAGGTTACAATTTACAGGTTACACGTTGCACGTTACAGGTTGTAAAAATAAAGGATGCTCGATACAGGATCTGTGATTTGAGATCTGTGATTTGCGATGTGCGATGAAAGGAACATCGGAGTTTTGGGGTTAGAGAACCATTGCTCCTTGCCCCTGTCTTATCATTCGCGGCTGAAAGCCGATCCTACCGCGTTTATTCTGACTCCTGGATTCTGTCTTCTGACTCCTGGTTTTATCCCCTATTCCATATCTCACATCTCATATCGCTCAGCCCTACCGCTGTGGTTCAATTATCACCTTTATGGAAGCGCCGCCCTGCGCGACAAGCGCAAACCCCTGAACTGTCTCCGACAGGGATAGACGATGGGTGATCATGTCGGCAACTTTAACTCGCTGTGCCTGAATGAGCTTCAAAGCGGTCAGATGGTCCGCGCGATCACCGGCATAAGAGGTGGTGAGGGTCACATCATTTCTCCAGAAAACCTGGTTTATGGAAAGAGGAATGGTAACATCGCGGTCAGTGGGGGCAAAGAACAGCACCGTCCCGCCGCGATCGACCGACGCGAGCGCCTGCTGGAGCGCCGGCACAGCCCCCGTGCAGACGATAACACAGTCGGCAAGCCTGCCATCATTTATCTCTTTCAGACGTGCAGAAACGTCCTCATGGGCCGGAATAGCATGATCAGCTCCAAACCGTTTTGCCGCGTCCAGACGGTACGCATCAACATCAGTCGCAATTATCCGGGCCGCGCCAATGGCCCGGGCCAGATGAATATGCAGCAACCCGCTGATGCCGCTCCCCAGAACAATAACCGTTTTCCCCGGCTCAATGCGCGCCCTGCGCTGTGCCCGCAGCACGCAGGCAAGCGGCTCAATAAAAGTCGCATCCTCATAGGAAACATCGCCGGGAAGCCGGTATACCCCCCGGTCCACATTAATAGAAGGCAGCCTCACGTACTCGGCAAAACCGCCGGGATAAAAATTAGTGGTATGAAGAGTATCACAGGCCGTGTGATGACCTCCGAGACAATAGTGGCAGGTATTGCAGGGTACATGATGGGAAGCGGCAATGCGGTCTCCTGGTGCGAATCCCTTTACTCCATCCCCGACTGCGGCAACCTCCCCCGCAATCTCATGGCCAAGCACCAGCGGCGCCTTGTGAATGCGGTACCATTCCATCACATCGCTGCCGCAAATGCCGCTCGCCCACACCTTCACCAGGAGTTCCCCCGGCCCCGGCGCCGGCGCCGGCATCTCTTCAACCCGTATGTCCCGGTTCCTGTAATACATGGCACCGCGCATGGCACACCTTTGTCATTTTTTAGCAGGTTATTGAAAAGCTTTTTCCTCAGGCTGTTCGAAGGCTCAAAGAAGAGGGGCTTTTTAGCCGCAACCCAAACGGCTGTTTTTCAAAAGCTTGCTAGAGGGCCTCGTAATTCCCCTTTTCGATCAGCTCTCTCACTTCGCTGAGCATTCGCCCCGCCTCGGCCCCGTCAAAAATTGCATGATCAAAGCTCATGGTAAGGTGAAGGAACGGCGCCCTTTCGATTCCGCCATTAACCACGCCGGCTTTTTCAACAACCGAACCGATGACAAATGTAACGTTGTTGATCCAGGTCGGAGACGCAATCTGGACACCGAACCTTCCCAGGTTGCTGAAACCGACGGTGCCGAAGAAATTTTGGATGTGCCGGGGTGAACGGCAGATCAGTCGGAGACATGCATACTTAAGGCAATAGGGAAGGCCGTGGAACTTGAAGACCATATCGATGCCGGGCATTTTTTCATACGGAAGCCCCGCCAGCAGAGCGATTTCCGATGCGATGCTTTCAATGGACTTGGTGTTGACGCTGCGAATGATGGGTATGGCAACAAAGGTTTCCCCCTGGTATGTTTTTTCCATGGCAAAGCACATGTCCACCGCATCAGGGACAACGATGGTACTCTTGAAAAATCCACGCGCGCGCACGGCATTCATCAGGGGATATTTCCTGACCGCTGAAGCAATGATCTTCATCAGCAGCGGCGTATAGGTGATCCCTGCATGCCGTGCGCGATACTCTTCCAGCGCACCCGCATTGATCTCAGTGGTAAAAAAGGGGCGGGCGGGGCTGGTGGAAAATCGCACATACTCGGCAATGCTCCCCCTGATCCGGGTAAAAGGTATTTTCTTCATGACCGAACACTGTGGCGATCAGGTTCACTCCCGATGGATATGAGCAATCGTCGCGCAACCTTGCCGGTGCTGCTTTTGGGAAGTTCATCGGCAAATTCAATGATCCTGGGAACCTTAAAACCGGCCAGTTTCTGATTGCAATATGCGGTTACTTCCTTTTTGGTAAGCGTGCTCCCCGGCTTCACCACCAGAACCGCCTTGATGACCTGTCCCCGGTCACTGTCCGGCACGCCCACGACCCCCACTTCTTTTATGTCGGGATGTGCGGTGAGGACCTGCTCAATTTCCTCGGGATACACATTCAAGCCGCCGACGATCATCATATCGTCCTTGCGGCCCAGGTGATAGTAAAAGCCGTCCGCCTCCCTTCTGCAGATGTCACCGGTGTAGAGCCACCCATTTCTTATGCGCTCGCGGGTGGCCTGGGCATTGCCATGATATCCTTTCATGAGCATGGGACCCCGCACGATCAGCTCTCCCGCTTCTCCGTCAGGCATTTCCTTGCCGCTTTCATCGATGATCCGTATCTCCGCGTGCGGCACCGCCCGGCCGATGCTTCCCATCTTCTTCTCATGGTATTCTATGGGCAGCAGGGTGATAAACGGGGAGGTTTCGGTGAGGCCGTATCCCTGGACGACGGCAACCGAGGGAAAAACCCGCCTGAAGTTCTGCATCAGCGGCAGGGGAACGGAAGTGCCCATCATGGCCACAAACTGGAGGCTGCTCACATCGAACCGGTCCCGGTGCGGCACATTGATAAGCGCCTCAAAGATCGGTGGAACACTGTGAAAAAAAGTCACCCGGTACTTCTCCACCGCGGCAAGTATTTTATCCGGCCGCAACTGGTCAAAGATAAAAAGGGTGCTTCCCCGCACCAGCAAATCATTGCAGAGGATCGGCCCGGTTATGTGGGACATGGGAAGCAGGCAGCCCATGACCATATCGGAAGAAATCTTCAGAATCTCACCCATGGCTTCGGGGAAAAGATCGAGATTGGCGAAACTGAGCACCACTCCCTTCGGTTTGCCGGTGGTTCCCGAGGTGTACAGATACAGGGCGTCTTCCTCCTCTGCCACCTCAGTCTTTATGGCCGCCGACAGGGTTGCGTCGGCCATGATTTCTTCATAGGAGATACACCCGTCGCCGTCACCGCCCCCGGTCACCACCACTGTTTCGATGCCCTCGGCTGATGAAAAAGCGCGGCAGGAAGGATGCTGGCTGCTGGTAACAATCGTCCGTGCCTGCGCGTCACGGAAAATGGGCACCAGCTCCTCCTCCCTGAATCTGAAATCAAGCGGCACGGCAACGGCGCCGAGTTTCATCACTGCCAGGTAGGATACAACCCACTGCGAAGAATTGGGGAGCACGATGGCCACCCGGTCTCCCCGGAGGACCCCGCAGACCCGCAGCTTGTTTGCCAGCCTGGTGGCCATCACATCCAGGTCAGCATAGGTCAGTTTCTCATCCTTGAATAGTACCGCAATCTTCCCGGGTATCCGTGCAGCGGTGTCGCTTACTACCTGCCCAATATTCATGCAGCTATCCTTGATGGTTTCATATATGGTTGTGCATATCTTGTTCGGAGAACACGCACCTGCACGGATCTTCGCGGCTCAAGCCGCTCCTGCCCCTGTGCGACGGTTACAGCGTGCAGGGGGCGTCAACAAACTCCCAGGGAATGCCCAGTTTTTCCGCCAGGTGCTCCCCCAAAGCTTTCATGCCAAAGGTTTCAGTCTGGTAATGCCCGCCGTAAAAAATATTGAGCTTGAGCTCCCGGGCGAGGTGGCAGGCCCCATGCTTCGGCTCGCCGGTAATGTACAGGTCGATTCCCTGGCGCTTGATTTCCCAGAGCAGCTCCGGGAAGGTGGCTGATCCCGAAACGATCGCCACCGAGGAAACCATGGCCGGACCGCAGGTAATCAATGCGCTGCAGCCGCCGATAGCCTCTTGCACGGCAGCGCACACCGCCCGGCAAGACTGCGGTTGCTGCAGCCTGCCCTTTATCCCGAGGGGACTGCCGGAGTGCTGAATAAATGGTTCCGCCGATTCCAATCCCATGCGGCGGGCGATCCGGATACTGTGGCCCACTTCGGAGTGGCCGTCCAGGGGCAGGTGTGCCGCGTAGAGCGCCATGTCGGCCATAATCAAAGATCTGACCCGCTCATAGTAATTATAGATAAGCGGCTGCTGCTTCCCCCATAAAAGCCCATGGTGCACAATAAGCAGGTTGCAGCCCGCATCCCGTGCTTTGCCTATAGCTTCCTGACAGGCGTCAACCGCCAGGCCGATTTTGGCAACCTCACCCCGGTTCTCCACCTGGAGCCCGTTCAGGGAGTCATCGCTGTACTCCGCTATGGCCAGGTAGCTGTCAAGATATCTCACGATGTGTCTCAGTTCCACCGGATGCAGCCCTGTATGGAATGTAGGTCTTAGGGAAGATCAATCTTCAAGGGCAGCCGCCTTTGACTGCTCTCTTTCACATTTGTAAAATCCGAAATCCGAAACGATGTCAAAATTCAAAGCTCAAATGTTCCAAACCCTGGCTGCCAATTGCTGATTGACGTTTATTATCTGATTTTGGTCATTTGAATTTCTGATTTGTTTCGGATTTCGTGCTTCGTATGTATGGCCAGCCAAGCTTGCACTATAAAAAAAAGACCGGGCTATGTCAATTGCAAATCGGCGGGTTGTGGGCGAAACCGTGTGATCCTCCGGGCTTTAACGGACCTGACGTGCGTGCCGGGAAAGAACGGCATCAGACATGTTTTTTTATTGACACCTGTCCCTTTCCTTTGGTACTAGTTAAACATATTGTACTATTATAATGCAGCCGTATCTGATCGCTTAAGAAATTGTTTTAACAGGGAGGAAGTGCCGTATGAAAAGAATGCTGAAGATTGTCGGGTTGCTGCTGTTGCTCATCGTGCTGGCGGTGGCAATTTTTATCGTTACCTACCAGCCGAAACAGTACGATGACTACAATGTTTTTACCGATCTGCGCAACGAGGTGATTGCGCTCTGTCAGCAATACCAGGCGGCTGAGCGCCCCATAACCGGGGAGTTCAGCACCTTTACCTTGAATCTCTCCTTTCCGTTCAACAAGCTCTTCGGCAGCAGCACCATTGCCGTCCCGCTCAAATCCTTCGCAAACGACAAGATGAGCCTGGCCATCAGCCAGTTCCAGGTGCCGGCGGGATCATCCTACTACCGCGACTTCACCCTGCATATCAGGCCGCAGTACGGCATCAAGGCGCCGGTGTTCCACATCGATTTCATGAAGCCGTCCCTGGGCACGCCGGGATTGTGCAGCATGGATTTTTTCAATCCCGACCCTGACGCCATTTCCGTCCGGGATTTTCTGGGTGACGGGCTGCCGGCAGTGCAGAAGGCCCTCGCCCTGGTAGAACCCTACCAGCGCACCAAGGAGGAAGGCAGGGGCAAAATCACCGCCTATCTTGACCCCTATAAGAGCGAGTTCCGGCTTGAACTGATGGAGCCCAAAAAAGGCGATGAAGCGCTGCGCAAGCAGTACTACGCCACGGTCGCCGAAGCGGTAAAAATGATCCTGCCCGTCTACTTAAGCAGGCTCAACGCCCTGGAGGTTGACGCCTCCTACGCCGCCGCCCACGAGCAGAAGGTAAAAGACCTGGTCCTGCTCTTTTATAAAAATGATTTTGCCGTCCGCATGGGCAAGAGCGTTTTCAAGGAACATTTTAAAAAATACTGGCTGGACGGATTCTGGAATGTGGAGGTCGCGCTGCCGGAGTAAGCACGCAGCACAACAGGCAACAGCGTAGCGGTTCGGTTTGTTCATCGCGACAGCCGCCGCGGAGAAAAGACCATGAAGATACTCAGATCCATTTATATCGATATCGAGCAACTGGAACGGCTTGAGAAGCTTTCAGGCAAGACCCGGGTCCCCAAGGCTGCCTACATCAGGGAAGCCCTCGGCCTTGTGCTCGACAAGTACGAGAAGCAGCTTCCCAAGGCAAAGTCCCGCAAGAAGCAGAAGAAGTAAGTTGTTACACAAGGACGGCTTTCATCGGTGGCGGTAGTGTGACACCACGCAGACCGGGTCGTACCGTCATTTCTCATTACACGCTAACTGCAGGAGGTTTCTATGAACATCGTGGTAATCGGGGCACTGGGTGATGTGGGCAGTGCGGTTGCAAAATGTGCCGTTGAAAAGGGACACCGGGTTGCCGCCTTCGATGTATCCAAGGCGAACATGGCAAAACTCGGTACGGCTCAGGAGAAGGTTTCGTTTTTTGAGGGAGATGTCATGAACAAGGCGTCTCTCCTGCCGGCCATGCAGGGAGTCAATGCAGTCATTGCAACGCTGCGCCTTACCCCGGAGCAGATGAAGCAAGGGAGGGGTTACAAGGAGGTGGAGCTGCAGGGCATCAAAAACGTGGTGGACGCCGCCAAGGAAAAGGGAGGGAAGAAATTCGTGCACATATCGGTGGACGGTGTCGGCCCCAACTGCATGTCCGACATGTATCAGGCAAAATTTCAGGCCGAGGAGGCAATCAGGACCTCCGGCATGGACTACACCATCTTCCGGTCATCCGGCCTGTTCAAGGATTTTGATTTCTTCTTCATTCCCCAGGTGCTCAAGATGGGGGATGCCGGAACCACCTGGTTCTACGGCCCGCTCGACATTCACCTCTGCCCGCTTTCACATTTTGACCTGGCGCAATGCATGGTGTCGGCGGTGGAGAATCCCAAGGCGTCCAACAAGACCATTACCATGGGCGGGCCTGACTGCCTTACCCAGGGCGAGCTTTTAAATATGATCGCCAGGGAAGCAGGCTTGAAGGCACACTATACCACGGGCATGAGCAAGGAGGCGCTGATTCAGAGCATCAAGGCCAATCCCCAGCAGTCTTTCTTTACCGCGGAGCAGATCTCCGATTTTATTGTTGATTCCAAAATTGACCACTCGGTCATCCGGGATATGTTCGGCGTTGAATTCCAGCGGGTGGGAGATTACATCAAGCAGGCGGTGCCGCGGGTAAAGGCGGCAATGGCCAGCCAGCCGAAGCACTGAAAACAATAATGGACGTGACAGAGGACGTTCCTTAGTTTAAGGCCCTGAAGCGCTGCTGCAGGGCCTTAAATATTTAATTCAGCGTTAGACAGGGATGTGGGCCTGTTATTCGGCATCAACGTGATCCGCCTCCGCCCGCCTCTTGACGCCGAAGGCGATGACGGCAATCCCCGCAGGAGAGAAGAGATAGCCTGCGACTGCCACCGCTTTACCAGCGGTTCCGCTCAATTCGGGTGCAATGAGGCGAACCGCCGCCACACCGATCAGCGCGACAACCGTGCCTGTCAGCCAATAACCTTTTTTTGCCCGAATGGGGTTCATCGCAGCAGGGTCACATAAATGGCGGTGATTATGGCTGTAGTGATGACCCCCGACACATTGGCCCCCATGGCATAGGGCAGGATGATGGCGTGTTTGTTTGCCAGCGACACCTCTTTCTGGGCAACTTTGGCCGTCGTCGGCACGCAGGAAACGCCGGCAATGCCCACGGCGGGATTAAATTTACCCTTGGTCAAAAAATACACGATATAACCGCCGATGATGCCGCCGAAGCCGGAGACCAGAAGGGCAAAACTGCCGAGTATGAGAAGGATCCATACCTTGGGGTTTAAAATCGTGTTCGCCTCGCAGAGGACCCCCAGGAGCAGTCCGAGGAAGAAGGTCGAACCATAGAGGACGGTTCCTTCCATAAATTCCACAAACGGCTTCACACCCGACTCCTTGATGATGACGCCAACGAAGAAAGACATGACGAGAGGCGCCGCAACCGGAAAGAGAAGGCTGAGGATAAAGCAGGTAATGGTAGCGAATGCCATCTTTTCACCTGAGGTGATTTGGGGAATGCCTTTCAGGTCCATCTTGATGCCGCGCAGCTTTTTGGGGATCATGAATCGGATCATGAAAGGGTAGACGGCATAGGTCAGACTCAAATAGAGATAGGCAATAATTGTGATGGGAACAAAAAGATGTTTTGCCAATATGAGGGAGGTAAAAAGAACCATGGGGCCATCAGCCCCGCCAACCACAGAAATGGCTGCGGCCTCCTGATAATTCAAACCCATCCAGACGGCAACGGGAAAGGTCAGGATTGTCCCTAATTCGGCAAATATGGCGATGAACATACTGCTGAAGGGTTTCATCATCACAAAGCCCACATCGGTAATGACGCCGATTCCCATGAAGACCAGACAGGCAATGAGGCCGTTGCTGAAGGTAAAGGTGTAGATTGGTTGAAGCCAGTCGATCTGCAGGATGTCCATCAATTTTGCCGTATCGCTGACCATCGGATCGACGAAGATGGTTCCCATGGTATCGGGTGCCAGAAAAAGCACGGCGGCGTTGACGGACGACATGCCCACGCCCATGGGAATCATGATCAAGGGTTCGAGGATGTGCTTTGCGCCGAGATAGACAAAGACGAAGCCCAGAAGGATGAGAATGATCCGGCCGAACGCAATCAGCGGGTCGCCCGCTGCCATCGTTGCAATGCCTTGAAAGAGCTGCAAGAAATCAAAATTGATCATGGGTTGTTCCTCTTTTATTTCGATAAACCGGCCGTTTTGTTCGACTTGGCAGTCTGTTTCGCCAGGATGCGGCATAGGATTGAGATGATCCCGGCAACGGCCATCGAGATGATAATGCAAAGCGCATAAGTGAGGGCCGCCACCTGAACCGACCCCATGTTTGTTGCTGTGTTCATTAGTACTGTCTCCTTATCATGAAGGTAATTAGAACGTGTTTTCTAACTGGCGCAGTATAGGAAAAGAAGACGTGTGTGTCAATACAAAAGTCATAACAAGATATGATTGGGGGGGCGGTAAGTGAGCCCTTTTTAATACTGCAATAATTAGCTGGGCACGCCCCATGAAGCGGCTGCGCTAACCCTTTAACTGTATGGCAAGACCACAAGTTGCCTTCATTTTCTTCGGTTTCTGATCCGGCGTCCCGAATCCTTTAATCCATTTGATTTTCCAATCCCCGTCCCCGGTCAGCAGCGCCAGGTCCTTGCAAAGCTGGTCAACGCAAATCCCCATGCCCTCCAGTGCCGGCACCTTGAGCTGCGGCGCCTTGCAGGCGCCCCCTCCCTCGCATGATTCAGGGTAACAGGCAAAGCAGGGTCCGCCGCCGAATTTCTGCACCACCGTCCCCTTTCCCATGAGGGCATCGATGTCCCCGGCGAGCCGGTTCAGCACCTGGAACTGCGCACCGGGATCCCCGCCGCTCATCATCAGGCCCAATGAGGTCTGCAGCACCAGAAATACGTCCGACCTGTCCAGCTTCTGCCGGACTTTTTCCGCAGGAAGATTAAAGGGGGGACAGCAGGAGAAGGCTCCCACGCCGGCGCACCGGCCGAAGCTTCCTTCGCCCTCTCCATAATAGGTCCAGAAGGGAAGCGAGCACATGTCCTGGATGCGGCTGTCAACCACCACCAGCTCAGGCGGAACCAGCGCCATCCGGGCTATTTTCTTTGCCCAGGAAATGGGATAGGATCGGATATGGTCAAGGTTCAGGGTTTGCAACAGCTCAGGGTATTTCTCAACCAGGCGGAGCCTTTCATGGTACAGTCTTTTCTTCTCCGCTTCGGCATACTTCTTTCCCACATCGCTATCTCGTGCAATAGACTGGGCAATGTTCTCGATTGAATAATTGGAACGGTATTTTCTTTGTGCCATGGCATCACCGCCTTTAAAAACCGAGCTTGACTTCCAGGTACATGGTATCCCGATCCTGAAATTGGCCGAACAGCTGGCCGCTCTTCCCGTTGAAAACATGCATGCCCCAGGCAAGGATCCAGTAGTCCCGGAGCTCAAATTCAACCCGGGGATTAATGCTCCAGTCGTTGTCGTCACCCCACTGGATAAGCACTCCCGGCTGCAGCCGTTCATGCATGAAGTCGGTCTTGATTTTCAGGCTCAGTATGGTCTCACACTGGTCCAGCGTGTCCGAGGTCGGACCCAGCTGGTAGTAATACCCCTTCTCTTTCTCCCGCTCCAGCCAGAACTGCATGAACTGAAAGCTGAACAGCCAGTCGGTCCAGTAATACTTGTCAATGCCCAGCACATAGTTATAGGTGTCCACCCTGCCGACGCCAACCTGGTTGTCCCTGGTCCCGTATCCGTTCCTGCCGTTGTGCACCCAGGCAAATTCACCCCTGAAGTTGTATCCCTGCAGGGCTCCCTTGGTGAGGGCCTTGGAGAAGGAAAAGCCGAAGGTTTCGGTCTGGGCGTAGCGGTCCTCAAAGCGGGCAACCGCACCGGGGATCACGGGAATGCCAAAAGGCGTAATCCCCTGAAAATGCCGGCTCATGTTGTAGCTGTAGCCATGCAGGTAATTAAGCGTGTACTCGAATCCGTTTATGACATCCAGCCACCTTACCCCGATCTTGGTCTTGTCCAGGCTTCTGCCCGGTTTCTTGTTGCGAATCACCACATCTGCGCCCAGATTCCTGAGCACATCCAGCCGTTCCTCGCCCGCGTCTTTTGCCCGGACTGCGTACGGGGCGCCGGCCGGTGCAAAGAAATTGGTCTCATAATCGGGTATGAGCAGGAGCTGCATGGTTCCGTTGACCGTGGGGGAATACTCCAGCTTTGCCATCCACAGGGGGATTTTGACATCCGCATCGAGGGCCCGGGTGAGCTCAAGATTGAATTCCCGGTAATCGATGGGGTTGACGATGTCCAGGATTTTCACCCCGTCCGCCGTTCCCCAGACCACCTGCTGCTTGCCGATGCGAATATCCAGGCGATCCGAATAATAATCCAGATAGCACTCGCGCAGCCAGTCGTTCTGCCTGGTGCGGCTCATTAATTTCCGGTTGCCGTCACGCCGGCGCCAGGCGCTTTCCGCGTCATAGGCGCTGTCATACCATTCCCGGAGAATGGCAAAGAGGTGGACATTGTCGGTCAACCGGTATTCCCCCGACAGTTGCACGGTACTGCGAATCTTCATGAACTGATCCATGTCATCCGCGCTATCCACATTGATGGAAGTGGCATTTTTTACGTAACCCGAGAGCGTCAGCTTCTCACTTTCGAGCAGTGCAGCGCCGGCTTCCGGTTTGACCGCCATTTCCAGCTGCATTGTAAACAGGGCGATCACCGCGCATAGAAGCAATCGTTTCATCATCCGTCTCCTTTACCATTTGGATCTCATGAGTGTCTTCTCCGTGAAAAACCCTTCTTCCAAACCGGAGTTAAACGCTATTGTTTCCTTCGCGAAGGTGATCGCGGTTACATGGCCGGTAAACTCATCCCGACCCTCAAGGAACATCTGGGGAATACATCCGTTGTCCCACACCGCATATTCCTTCACGAAGGTTTTCCATTTCCGCCCGGCGGGATCATACACCTCGTCAAACACCAGGCCGGCAAAGTCCTTGTCCAGCCAGACAATGCGCTTGGAATAATACCAGTCCTTTCGCTTTGGCACCGCCTCCACCACGTAGCAGCGTTTATCCTTGTAGTAGGTGTTTCCGTTGCTGATGGCGGCATACCCCCCGAAGGTCTTCTCGCCGACCATGCGGTAGGTCTCATCCTCCCACTTCCGGGTGGACATTTCCTCGGTGGTAAATTCCGATCCCATGAAGGGGTCATCGGCTTCCGACTGGGAAATCCGGCGCACCTTGCGCAGGCTGGGAAGCCAGAGCCAGACTTCCTGGTCTTTCTTCGGATCGAGATAATTCCAGGTCAGGACCGACAGCCCCTTGATATTCTGCGGCCCTAAAATGACCACCAGGTCCTTGTAATCGAAGACATCGCTTTTCTTGTTGAGCACGATGCGAAAGCGGCCCCAGTCCCGGGCCCTGGTGAATCCTTTTTTATCGACCAGCTTGATCAGGCCGATGCCCTTGTAGTCATGGGCAAACTTGGTGTACTTGACATAGGTCTCGATTTTCATCAGGTCATCGGCCGAGATGCCGGGATACGGTTTCAGCGACTCACAGCACTCCGGGCATCCGGGCGCTGTAGGTTTCATCGCCGCTGTCTGCGCCCATCCGGTGGCTGACGCGGCGGCTATGCATAAAAAGACAAACAGGCGAAACGTCCATCTCATTTGCAAATTCCTCGTGCTGTTCTAGGGTAAACGACTTGACAAAGTTGACATGTCATTTCGAAGAAGCTTAAGCGACTGAGAAATCTTATAAGATTTCTCACATTCGTTCGCAATGACAGTGATTTCCCATGCAATGAGAGAAAGGGTGCGGGGGTATCCGCAATTCATTTTCGCGTTAACCTATAGTACACAACAAAACAAGAAAGTCATTGCGAGGAGCGCAAGCGACGCGGCAAGCTAATGAGATTGCTTCGCTGGCGCTCGCAATGACATCCTTATTTCAATTTTTTAAAATCGTTTACTATACTGCTAAAAATCATTTCCTCCCCCCTTTCGCCGTGCATTTACAATCCATACCACTTGGTAATAAGCGAGCGCCGGTCCGGCGACATATCCATGGTAATGCTTTTCAGCTCGGCATATTCTTGCAGCCCCGCCTTGCCCAGCTCCCGGCCGATGCCGCTTTCCCGGTATCCTCCGAACGGAACCTCGCTGAAAAAATTCCCGTAGGTGTTAATCCAGATGGTGCCGGCGCGGATCCTCCGGGCGCACTCATATGCCTGGTACATGTCGTTGGTCCAGATGCTTGCCGCCAGCCCGTAGCGGGTTGCATTGGCGAGCACAACCGCCTCATCGAGCGTTTCAAAACTGAGCACCGAAAGCACCGGTCCGAAGATTTCTTCCCGGGCAATCTCCATATCTTTTGTCACACCATCAAAAATGGTCGGCTCCAGGAAGAATCCCCGCTCAAATGCCTTCCCCTCAGGAACCTTGCCGCCGGCCACCAGGCGCGCGCCTTCTTTCAAGCCCGACGCGATGAAGCCCCGCACCTTTTCCCGGTGGGCAGCGGAAATGAGCGGCCCCATGGCCGTCTCCGGCTCCAGGCCGTTGCCCAGTTTGATCCGGCGGGACTTCTCAACCAGGGCCTCGAGAAATTCATCATGGATACTTTTATCAACCAGCAGCCGCGATCCGGCCACGCACATCTGCCCCTGGTTGAGAAAGATGGTGGCCAGCGTGCCTCGCACCGCCGCCTCCAGATCGGCATGCTTGAAGACGATGGTGGGTGACTTGCCGCCCAGCTCCAGGGTTGTCTTTTTTATGGTGGCAGCGGCCAGCCCCATAACCTCTCGCCCGGTTTCCGTGCTGCCGGTCAGGGCAATCTTATCCACCTGCGGGTGCGAAGCCAGCGGCCTTCCCGCTTCGGGGCCCAGGCCGGTAACAATATTGAGCACCCCGCGGGGCAGGTCGGTCTGCTCAATCAGCCGGGCAAGCTCCAGAACGGTCAGGGAAGTAAGGGATGAAGGCTTGAGCACCACGGTATTGCCGGTAAAAAGGGCCGGCGCCAGTTTCCATGCCGCCATCAGCAGCGGGTAATTCCAGGGTATGATCTGCGCGATAACCCCGATGGGCTCGTAGCGGGTATGGCAGAAGACCGGCGCGCCGACAGGAATGGTTTCCCCTTTCAGCTCGCCGGCCATGCCGGCAAAGCTTTCAAAGGTGTCAGCGGCGGTGGGAATATCAATAAGCGTGGTCTCCTTGATGGGCTTTCCGTTGTCGATGGTCTCAAGCTCGGCCAGCTCTCGCGCCTTTTCCCGGATGAGCTGGGCAATCTGCCGCAGGACCTCGCCCCGGTCCTGGTAGCTCATCTGCGGCCAATCCCCATGATCAAAGGCCTGCCGCGCCGCCGCCACCGCCCGGTCCACATCGGCCGCCTGCCCCCGGGGAATCATGCCGGTCACTTCACCGGTAGCGGGGTTAATGCTGCTGAAGCTTTCTTTGGAAACGCTTTCACACCACTGACCGCCAATCCACATTCTATAGGCTGCATCAGCCATTGATTTCCGCTCCTTTACTCAACCGGTGTTTGTTTCCACAGGGCGAAGATGCGATAAAAGGGAGGGTACCATTTGGAGAGATCGCCGATGCTGCCCTTCTGCAGCCTGAGCTTTTTTTGCGTGGTGGCGGCAAAAGGATCAATCAGGCCGTTAAAAACCGCCACCCACTGCTGCCTCCTGCCCGCGATCACAAACTCGGCATCCTCATCATTGGTGACCCTTGCAATTGCCCCTTCCTGAAAATGAAAGTTGTACACCTGGCCGGTATCCAGAAGCTTTATGGCATACCGGACCGTGAGATGGCTTTCTTTCCCCAGGCGCTGCGCTTCCCCGTCCCGGTTGATATTATCAACCATGCGCGAAATGTGCTCCTTCGAAAAAACCGGAAGCGCCTGCTGGGTTTCGCGCTCGGGCTGGAGCTCACCTTTTTCCTCGCCTGTGGCCGCGCCCATGCTTTTTACGGCACAGGTCATCATCGCTGCTTCTTCCAGGATCTCGGAAAGAAAGAACGCATCCCAGAGATCATCCCCCACGGCCACGGTGCCGTGCTCCTTGAGAATAATAATATTAGAGAGCTTTAAGGCATCAATGACTTCCTCAACCCTGGTGACCGAGGGGCTCTCCTGCGGGATAACCGGTATGTTTTTGCCCAGGAAGAGGGAAGATTCAAAGATCATGGGGTGGATTGCAACTCCTCTGACCGCCAGTACCGAGGTGTAGGGAGGGTGAAGGTGCACGACCGCGCCTGCTTCCGTTTCCCGGTAAATGGTGCCGTGGAGCTTGCTTTCAGTGGAGGGTTTGCCGCCGCCTTCGATGACCTCTCCTGCTACGTTCATCACCAGAAAATCTGACGGTTTGAGAAATCCCAGCGCGGCGCTGTGGGCAGTGCTGATAAACTCCCCGGAACCCAGGCGTATGCTGATGTTGCCGCCCCGGCCGACAATCAGACCTTTTTGATGGGCCGCGCGACCCACCTCGATTATGTCATCACGGTATTTTTGCAGGAGGTGCGTATCCATAACGGGACCCGGTTTTAAGTTTGCGGTTGACGGTTGACAGTTTATAAAGTTAGTAGGAGCGGCTTCAGCCGCGAAGCATGCGGGTCAGAATTCAGCAGTCAGTAGGGAAAGACCCTGTATCCTGTACCTTCTCTTTACCACCTCTTCTTGAAGTAGCTCAACGCCACCCGGTCCATCCCGGGAATATAACTCTTCGCTCCCGGCGGTGTAATAGCGCTGCCTGCAAAGCACAGGGTGTTCCCGGCAGCCTCTTTTTCAAGATCAAAATCCGTGGGGTAGAGGTTGCAGTCGACCCCCAGTTCCCTGGCCAGGACCGCCACCAGGAGACTTCCCCCCTGGCAGCAGGCATGCTCATTGGTCACGTGGTGATAAAAAACAAAAACCGTGTTGACTTTTTTCTGAGTGATGCAGAAACCAATCATGTTGTCGCCGATGACAACCGTCTCATAGCCGCCGGCAATAGAGGCCTTAATCCGTTCGCTGAGAACGATCTCGTATGGCCGACTCTCCGCCCACCAGAGCCTCCATTGATCACACGGATAGTGGGCTTTTAAAAATGCCACAAAATCTGCACCGGGGACGCCAAACAACAGCAAGTTCTTTTTAATGTTATATTCCTCCTCCTTCATTCCACGCCTGACCGGAAAGCATTACCATGAACCACCGAACCAATCAGGCTACTTGTTTGCCGGTTGCCTTCTGCGCAAATTCATCCATACCTGCCATATAGGTCTTGAAAAGAGCCTTGCTGTAAGGATGCAATACCGTGCTTGAAAGAACCCGCTCTATACGGTCTTTCTTGGTGTAGAATTCCCGGTTTGCCCAGGCAGCCAGCTCTCCGAGCTGCTCTTTGGTCAGATGTTTGGTGCGAATTACCGGCTGGTGAAAATCCCATTTTTTGAGATCCGGCTCCTCTATATATTGTTTGCATTCCTCATACATGGGCATGCCGGGCACCGGCAGCAGCATCTGCAGTGACGAGACATCAGGGTCAATCTGATCTAATGCCTGGAAGCGTTTTTTTATGATCGTTTCATCATCATCGGGAAAACCAATCATCCAGGTGATAACGGAGGTGATACCAACCTTTCTAAACTGCTCTGTGACCTCCCTCACCTCATTAAGGGTAATTCCCTTGTTCATTTTTTTTAATTCCTCTTCATCCGCCACCTCAAGGCCGAAGACACCGGCAATAAAACCGGTTTTATGCAGGTCTTCGAGCAAGTCCCGGTCCCGCACGAATGAGTGGGCGTTCCCTAAAAAACAATATTTGATGTCGAGCTTTCGGTTCTGCATCTCCTTGAGAAATTCCTCAACCCTGCTCCTCCTGGGATTGAAGTTGAGATCCATGATATGCACATATGTTATCCCGTACTCCTTATTCAGGAGCTCCAGCTCATCCACTACCCTGGCGGCTGACTTGGTCCGGTAACGCTGCCAATCCCGCTTTCCGCGGGGATCCATGGTAACCCAGTCTATGCAGAAGCTGCACCCGAAAGGACATCCCCGCGAGGTGAATATTTCCTGATAGTTTTTCAGGGTGCTCCATCCCTGGTATTTTCCCATGGGGAAGAGATCGTATGCCGGCATGGGAAGGTCATCTAAGTTTTTCATCAGGGGACGGTATTGGTTCAGTTTTACCGTTCCATTCCGGCGGTACAGCAATCCCTTCACCGAGGAAAGATCCGGTTCGGGCTTGCTGAGCGCGGTGCACAGTTCCGGCAGGGTCATTTCCGGTTCCCCGGCGATCACGAAATCAAACTCGGGTGTTTCCGCGGCAACGCTTTGATAGTTTGCCGCAATATAAAACCCTCCCACACAAATGGGTGTGGCGGGGCGTGCCTTCTTTATCAACCGGGCCGCGTTTTGATAGTGGGGCACAATGGCTATGGTCTCGGTCATCTGGTAGGCATCTCCCATATAAATCAAATCAGGGTCAATGTCCTGAATAGCCTTAACCATCTGCTGTGCATCGAGGCCTAAGGCACGGCAGTCAAGCACCCTGACATCCGCGCCCGGCACCCATTCCCGCACGCAGGCCGACATCTGTGCATGGCTCACATTGATGGGTTTATGATCACCCCAGTAAACCCATGCTCCCAAAGGGGGCTGCAAAAAAAGTACTCTCATTGTCTTTGCTCCTTGTTGATAGTTGTTACTACATTCGCGGCTCAAGCCGCTCCTACCGGATTTTTGCTGACTTCTGAATTCTGACTCCTGCTTTATCTCACATCGCTTTAACCTTCTGCCAGGCCTGGGGAAGCTCCCCGGGTTCGACGATTCCCCCGAACGTGATCAGGCGGGTGATATACGCGGCGGGCGTTACATCAAATGCCGGATAGAAGCCCCGGGCGCCCTCGGGATACACCCGCCTGCCCCGGTAGATAAGCAGCTCCTGCTCATCACGTTCCTCCACCGGAATATCTTCGCCCCGCGCCACGGCGCCCGGCTCCTGCACCAGGGCATAGAAAGGCGCCCCGAAGGTTCGCGCCGCTACCGCCAGCTGAAAGGTGCCCACCTTGTTGACGATATCTCCGTTTAAGGCCACGCGGTCCGAGCCGACCATAACCAGCTGACAGCGGTGCTCGCAGAGGAGATCGGCCACGGTGCTGTCCGGCGCCATGGTTACATCGAATCCGTCCCCGGCCAGCTCCCACGCGGTCAGCCGCCCCTGAAAATACGGCCTGGTTTCGGTGGCATAAAAACGCACGCTCTTTCCCGCCTCCCTGCAGGCCCTCCCGATGAGCACCATCTCTCCGCTCACGTTGCAGTGGGTTAAAATCGTGTCACCGTCGCCCACCAGCGAAGCGGCATACGTCGCTCTCCTGATGCGCAGTTCCTTCAAATGATCAAGATACGCAATAATCCGTCCCTCCAAAAAGGAGGAGATATCTTTTCCCTCGGTGAGGGCCCGCTCAGCCCAGGCCATGACTTTGCCGGTCAAATCTTTAAATGCAAACGTCGGGCGAGCCTGCTCCAACTCCCGGGCTGCCGTCCTGACCAGGGAAAGCAGCTCTTCAGGCTTTGCTCCCCTGCTTTGCCGGGCCGTAATAAGGAAGGCATAAAACAGGGTGAGAACCTGTCCAAATGCCCTGGTTTGCATCCCGCTGATTGCCCGGGCGGCATCCCGGTAACTGCCGGCCTTTATGTAGACCGTTTCCTCCGGAAGTCGTGTTTCATCCAGAATGTAGAAGACATCGCCCTCATCATGCGCCGGCCATGCCAGGGGAGGGAGCTGCATCTTTATGTTCCTTCCAGCAGGGCCACTGCCTCAAGGGCGATATCGATCATCTTCTCTTCGGTCTCATAATAGCGGGGGCTCATGAATCCCAGTTCACCGGTAATCAGGTTATCGCTCACCGTGAGGATTGATCCCGCGGCCACTTCGTTCAGCTGGGCAATGGTCAAGATGCTGGATGAAACCATGTCCACCGCCTTCACCTTGAGCGCTGCCATCTCCCCGACCCGCTCCCGGGTTTCCCGGAGAAGTGCGTCGGTAGTCCATACCAGCCCCAGGTGGCAGGTCACCCCAAGGGACTCCGCCGCCTTCATCAGGGCAGCGGTCACCCGCACGTCCGCGACGGTGGAAAAGTGTGCCGGTACATAATAAGGCGTCGTTCCCTCACCCCGCACCGCTCCGGTCACGATCACCAGATCCCCGATGGCGATGTTTTCAGCAAGAGCGCCGCAGGAGCCGGTGCGAATGATGTGCCTGGTTCCCGCCGCGCACACTATCTCCGCCATGATCGCACCCTGGGGGCTGTACATGCCTCCGTTGACCGCCGTAACCTTTGTGCCCTTGTAAAATCCGGTATACATGGTATGTTCCAGGTAGGAAAAATCCTCGGCCGCTCGCTCAAGCTTTGCCACAATCGACTGCAGGCGCTCCCGCGGCCCGGGCACTATGGTGTAGGCTCCAAGCGTTCCCGGCTCCATCCGCACCATCGCCATCAGGTCCTTCGCGCTTACGTGTACCTCTTTTTTCATTTCCATGTGCTGTCCTTCCCCTTTCTGTTTTTTTATGTTCCCGGGCCCGAGCAAATGATAGGTGAAATTTCGGCAGGAGCACGTTCACCCGCTCTCCATTCGCGGCATAAAGCCGATCCCACCGGTCGGCACTGTGTAAAGCCTTCCGTCACACCTCCATGTTCAACCCGTCCGCCGGCAGCGACGCGGGTTCGTTCGATGACACATCGCTGATCCTGGTCAGGAACCGGGGCTTGACCGTCATGATCATCGAGGGCATGACGATAAGCGTGCCGATGGCGTTAAAGAAGATGAAAAAAGCCAGCAGCGCCCCCAGGCGCGCCTGCATCAAAATGTCGGAAAACATCCAGGTGGCAATGCCGATGGTCAGCGTCAGCCCGGTAAAGAATACCGCCTTGCCTGATGTGGACATGGACTTGATCAGGGCATCCTTTAAATTGCCGCCGCTTTCCTTCATCTCGTCCATCAGGCGCGACAAAATATAAATGCCGAAATCATCGCCGAAACCGATGCCCAGGGCGACCACCGGGATCAGCTCACAGGTCAGCCCGATTTGCAAAAAGCCGAGGATGCCGAAAACAAGGATGGTCCTGAAAATCAGGGGCAAAAATAAAAGCCATCCGGCGACGAAGCCGTACGCGGCCACAAGACAGCAGAACACCAGGGCAGAGGTCAGCAGGGAATTGCCGCTGAGCATCGGCTTGACGATCTGGTTGACCGCGGCAAGCATGCCGATATTGCCGCCGGCATAGGCAAAGGTTATGTCCTGGCTTTTGTGATTGTTTGTAATCCACGCTTCGGTTTTTTCTATTAATGCATTGATGGTGTCGCTTTTATGATCCTTCACGTCAACTTTTATGTTCGCATATCTATAATCCGGGCTGACCACCGGATCAAAATCGCCGGGGAAGGCGGTCAACGAATATAAAAACAGGTATTCGGCTATGGTCTTATCATTGTCCGGTATCCGGTATGCACCCCGGTCGCCGGCGAACATCACCCGGTTCATATTTTTAATATATTCCACCAGTGACAGGGTGCGGCCCACCCCCGGCACCTCTTTTTCGAGATAACGCTGCAGGCCATCCATCTCCTGCAAAGCGCTTTCGGCAATGAGGGCCTCGCCGGCTTTGCCTTCAACAAAGATGTAATAGGGATCCGAGGTCAGAAAATTGTCGCTGATAAATTTCTCCGCCCGGTTGTAGGGGCTGTTCGCATAGAGCAGGGCGGTGCCCGGCTTTTTGTCGCCCACCTCCAGCTGTTTGATGCCGAGCAGGCTCACGCCGGTCAGGGCAAAAAATACCACGATCACCGTCCAACGCGATACCCGGTTGACCGCGATTGCCGCAAAATAACCCAGGACCCGGTTGGTCAGGGTGGGCTTCTCCTCCCGCAACACCTCATAGCGCTTGGGCGGCGTCATAAATGAAAGCAGGCTGGGCACAAAAATGATGGTTGAGAAGAAAATGGAGAGGATGCCGAAGCCGATCCCGATGGCGAGGCTTCTCACCATGCCCAGGGGAACAATCAACAAGGTAAACGGCGCGATGCCGTCGGTCAGGAGACCGGTAAATGCCGGGACAAAGAGCGAGCGCGATGTTTTCATGGCCGCGCGCTTGGAGTTTTTCTTGTCGCGGTACATGAACTCATAATACATCTTGATATACTGGACATTGTGGCTGACGCCGAGGGCGAACACCAGAAACGGGGCAAGCACGGTAGCGGGCGTCAGCTTGTAGCCGAACAGCACGGTAATGCCCAGTCCCCAGACCGTCGCCATGGCCGATGAAAAAATCGGCACAAACACCCCGCGCTTCGATTTAAAAACGTTATACAGCACCAGGCCCATGGCCAGGATCGCCAGGCCGAAAAGCCAGCTCATGCGCGGCAGATAAAAATCAAGCCAGCCCTGCAGCACCGGCTGCCCCGCAATGTAAATCGCATGATTCTCATCTTCGTATGTCCCCTCAACCTGCTGCAGCAACTGGAAAATCTCGCGGCTTGCAACAGAAGACTCGAAATCAGCCTGAATGAGCGTGGCCCTGAAGTCCCGGGAAACCATCGGGCCGTACACCAGCGGGTTCACGACGATTCGCTCCCGCAGCAGCCTGATTTCCTCGTCGGTGCCGGGCGGGTCATGCATGAGACGGAAGGTATTGAACCCTTCTTCATGTGCCTCCACGTGCTTCACCTTCCGTGCCGACAAGGACATGACCCTTCCGTTATTGATGCCCCTGGTCAGATAGAGTTTCCTGGTAATTTCCCAGACTTTTTTCAATGTCACCGGATTCAGGATGGTGCCGTTCTTAACCTCAATGGCAATGGCGACCTGATTGAGACCGCCGAATATCTCGTTGAGCTGGTTTTGAACCTTCAGGTAGGGGTGCTTCAAGGGATAAAAATCACCTAGGTTGGTGTTAAAGGAGATGTCTTTTAATTGATAGACAAAAAAGGCGGTAATGATGAGGCACAAAAAGAAAAAACCATACCGGTATTTGATAAGGCTGTAGCTGAACCAGTTGACAAAGCTGGAAATTCTTTGTTTCATCGCGTTCCCGCGCAATCAGGACATGTGCGGCAGACCCACTTATCCGCCCTGTTTGTTCCTATTATAAATAAGCGCCATCACGACCAATCAGATAATGCTCAATTTTTATAGGAATCAGTGAAAAAATTCAAGGATTATTTAGATATAAATATTTTATGGTTAAAAGATATGTTCAAAATATTTTACGTTGTTAATCAATATATTATACAGATATTACGTGGCACCTCTCTGCCATGCAGTGAAACCGGGATAAAGAATGAGAGATATGCTCTGGTCTTTTATTTGCTTACCTGAATAGTGCGCCGCTGCCGCAACCATCCTGGTGCGACTCGGATAATCCGCAATGCATCGTACATCAAAAAAAGCTATACAGCATAACCTGCCCGGCACCCCGCATGACATCGACCCGGCATCCCCCGGACTTTTTGCATAATGAAGACGCCCTGGCGGAAGCAACCGTTTCCCCCGCTGCCGGCGAAAAAAAATATGTCACCGTGCTCATATCAGACCTTTCCGGTTTTACCGCCATCTCCCAGCAGCTTGACCCGGAAGAGCTCAATGAGCTGATGGGCGGCATATTCGGGACGATGGGTACCATCATAAGCGCCTATGGCGGCTTCATTGAAAAGTTTATGGGTGACGCGGCGGTGGCCTTCTTCGGAGTGCCTGCAGCGCACGAAGATGATCCGGTACGGGCCATTTTTGCGGCGCGGGGAATCCACCGGTCTATAGCTTCATTACAGCCGCAGGTTCGAGCGAAGGTACAACTTCCGCTGCGCATGCACTCCGGCATCAGCTCGGGGCTGGTGGTAACCGCCTCTCTCAACCCCGCTCAGGGAAACTACGGAATTTCGGGCGACACGATCAGCCTTGCCGCCCGCCTGGCGGCGAAGGCGCAAGCCGGCGACATACTCGTCTGCGCCGATACCCGCAGGCAAGCCGAAGGATATTTTGCATTTGAGCATCTGGCCCCGGCCAGGGTTAAGGGCCGGGCCGAACCGATTGTGATCCACCGGGTGCTTTCAACGATAGCCCATCCCCGCAAGCAGCGCCCGCCCCGGACGTTGCGCAGCCGGCTCATCGGAAGGCGGCAGGAAATGCAGCTGCTGATCGGGGCTGCCGACCGGTTGGAGAGAGGCGCCGGGTCAGTCATCGGCATCTGCGGCGAAGCAGGCACCGGAAAAACCAGGCTGGTTGATGAATTCAAGTCGGCGTTGCACCGCCGGAATATCAAATGGTACAGCGGATATGCCCACGGTTATTCCCGGAACAGTTCCTACGCACCGCTGCGGGATCTGCTCCGCGCCGTGCTGGAAGTGAGCGAGGGTGACGCGGACGACGGCATTCGGAGAAAAATCGAAGCAACCTACGCCATCACCGGAGACGAAAACAGATCGCTGGTATTATTGCTGGGGAAGGCCGACGATCGTGGCCGCCGTGATCCATCCGCCGCGGACCCCGAGATTGTGAAATCGCGTCTCCATGACGCAATGCGGCTGCTGTTCAACAGGGAGGCACAGGGAACACCGTCCGTCTTCTTCCTGGAGGATATGCACTGGGCTGATCCCTCATCAGTGGAATTCATCCGGACGATCGGCGACGTTCCCTTCCCCGCGCTTTTTTTATTCACGTTCAGGCCGGATTTCCTGCTGTTCTCTTGCCGGCGGCGCGATTCGGAAGGGCCGTCCTATGAGGAAATTCGATTAACCAATCTCACCGCCGAAGAATCGCGGAAGCTTTTGGAATCGCTCCTGCGCCCCCACGCCGTTCCGGCAGTGCTGGAGCGATTCATCCTGGAAAAGGTTGCAGGCAACCCCTTCTACCTGGAGGAGATGCTCAACAACCTGACTGAATCGGGCATCCTGGTGGAGAAGCAGGGATCCTGGCGCATCACCGGACCGCTTACTGATTCATGCATACCCCGCACCCTCCAGGGGCATGTTGCCGCCAGGGTCGACTGTCTTGATTTCCACAGCAAACGGGTGCTGCAGGCGGCGGCAGTCGCCGGCAAACACTTCTCCCCCGCCCTGCTGGAGGGATTCGTTGACGATCCGGCACGACTCGCTCATCACCTTGCCCTTCTCGAACAGCACAACCTTATCAGTCACCTTCCGGACCTTCCGCATTCCCGCTATAGCTTCAGGCATGACATCATCCGGGAGGTGGTGTACAAGGGGCTCCTTGCCAGGGAACGCAGGGAGATGCACGAGCGCCTGGGCATGGTGATGGAAAAACGATATCCGGGCAGCACCGATGAATCCCCGGAACTGCTTGCCTTTCATTTCAAGCACGGGACATCTCCGAAGAGGGCCGTCCCCTATTTCATCCAATCGGCCGGAAAGAGCCTGCGGCAGTATGCGGTCATCGAAGCTCACCGGTTCTACCTTGAAGCATATGAGCTGCTGACAGGGGCGGAAAGGGTTCCGGCAGCCAGCCCGCCGGAGCTGATTGACCTTCTCAATAACTGGGCCCCGGTTTTTTATTTTCGGGGAACCTTCGGGGAGCTTGAGGCGCTTTTGCGCAAGCACCTCCCTGAGGCAGACACGCTTGATGACCTTGAGAAGCGCGGCATCTATTATGTGTGGCTGGGCGCAAGCCTGTGGGGATGCGAGCGGTTCGGAGATGCCTGCCATTGCCTGCGTACGGCCCTCGCGCTGGGCAGACAGTGCAACAGCAGGCTGGTCAGCGGCTACGCCAACGCCTGGCTTGCCTGGACCTGCGTTGATCTGGGACACATGGAAGAAGGCCTGGCGCACGGAAGGGAGGCGCGGGAGATTTCAGCCGGCGCCATCCGGGAACAGTATCCCTATTTCCAGTCGCATGACTCTGATGGATACGCATACTGGGCATTGGGGGCGTGCGAGCGGGTCAGGGATTCAGGTGAAATGCTCCTGGCGCTGGGCCGCACCAGCGCCAGCAACCGCGGCATTACCTGGGGCAACACCGTGCTGGCGTGGGGTAGTATGAGCGCGGGCGATTTTCCCACGGCCATTGAGCGGAACAAGGCCGCCCTGGCAACCTCCAAAGATCCTCTCTACACGCAATTCCCGCGCCTGTCACTGGGCATGTGCTACGTTCTGTGCGGGGAGTATCACAAGGCAAAGGAACTGCTGGAGGAGGTCCTGGAGTTCGCCCGCACCATCGGCTGCCGCTATCTCGACACGCCGGCCCGGTGTTTTTTAGCGGTGGTCCTGACCGCGGAAGGCCGCTTCGGCGAAGGCATGGACATGCTCACCGGCGCACGGCGGTGGTGGGCGGAAAACCGGGCATTGTGGCGATACACCTTTTCGGAGCTGATCATCGGCGATATCTATGCCGCCCTTGCGCTTCGGGCAGCGCCGGTTTCCTGGAAACACCTTATCAAGAACGGCTTCTTCCTTGCAAAAACCCTTCCCCGTGCCGGACGGAATGCGATGCATCATTACCACAAGGCCATCGAGCTGGCGCACCGGATCGGCGCACGGGTCATCGAGGGCCGGGCCCAACATTCGCTGGGCCGTTTTTATAAGGCACGGAAAGAATATCAAAAGGCGGTTGCGTGCTTTATCGCTGCGAGAAACCTTTTCAAGGAATGCGGTGCGGGTACCCTGCTTGAGCAGGTAGAGCAGGAACTTCGCTTGATGGAGGGAGGTAAGGAATAATCTTTACGCAGGCACATTAGAACTAACTATTGTGATGCGGGATGTTTTCAAACGGTAGGGGCGACCGGTCGGTCGCCCTTACAAGATTAATACGAGAGAAGGATGACACTGAATAATGGAGGGCCAGGCTCTGTCATGGCCGCATGCAGCCACCGGGTTCGAGGGAGCGCGCCCCTCATGCTATTCCCGCCGCGCCTTTTGGACCTGCTGAACGCTGGCGGACAGCTTCTTAAGCAGCCGATGGAGATCCTTTCGCTCCTGGGGGGTTAATCCCTTGTTGATAGTCGTCACAATGTCCTTATACCGGGGCAAAAAGGCTTTGTAGAGTTCGTATCCCTTCTCGGTTAATAGCGCCCGTACCACTCGTCGGTCACGCGCATCACGCGCGCGGTACACGTAGCCGTCTCGCTCCAGGCGATCAATGATGCCGGTGACATTGCCGCCGCTGACCAGCAATCGCTCTGCCAGCTCACTCAAGGGAAGCCCCCGGGTCCGCCCCAGACAGCTTATTATATCAAGCTGCGGAACGGTTACCTTGTCCCTGCTGATCTGGTGCTTGATCTCCTGGTATACGAGATTGAAGGTAGTGGCCAGGCGGATCCAGAGCATGACCTCCGCTAAACCGGTCTCGTTTTTCATGGAACGGTTGTTATCTCCCAGTTGAAGGTAGCTGCTATTTAATCATAACTCCGGAGGGTGTCAAGGAACTTTAAAAAGGACGTTCTGAACGTTCTCAATTTCAATGCTCACCCTTGTAACAACGTGGATGTGTAAAGGTGTTCTCCTGCTCATGCGTTCAAATCTCCACAAGACCGGTGCAGTCAGGATAATCCGTACATCCCCAGAATTGTCGGCCGGCGCTTTTGCCCTTTCGGGCCGTGCGCAATGTCATTGGCTTACCGCACTTGGGGCATGGGGGAATGGGATCTGACTGATCTGATGGCTCAGACCGATCGGATTGATGGCTGCGAAGCCTCATCCGCTCTGCAAGGCGCGCGGTGGCGAGTTGCTCGCTGTAACCACCTTCCTGGATGAAGCACGTTTCAAGTGCTTCGATCTGCTGGTCGAGAAGGTAGTTCGCCTGGTGAATCAGGCAGATCAGAGCATTGGCGCGGATGGAGGGCTCATTATTGTCGAGCCACTGCGCATAGAGGGCACAGCGGCGCTCGTCCGCAAGGCGGGTCGGCGCATGTTGAAGATCCGACGGATCAGACCGATCCGACCGATGCGTCCGGCCCACATCGCGGACTTTGAGTGCTTCGGCAGAGTCCGGCCCCCATTGGCGCAAGCCCCGGTGCCGCAGGAAGTCCTCAAAATCCAGGAGCAGCTCTTCCAGGCTCGAGCGTGCCACGTTGACCAACCGCAGTTCGGCCTGAGAGGACGAGGCTGATGCACGGCTGCCCTCCGCGATGTTCTGGCGACCGCTTCGGGCCGCTTGGACCATTTGGTCGCTCATGCGCGAGCGGTGATCCAGAAATCGCTCACAAAAGCGGTACGTAGCGTCATAAATGACGGTTGCGATCTGGAAACTGCGCAGGTCACGATACCCGCCGCTCTTCCTGATTTTCGGCATGGCATTACCTAGCGGCAAACTGCTCTGATAAAACCCCGTCTTCTTCAAATAATCAGCAAAGGTCATGCCACGCCAATCAATTGCAGACCACTTCTATCCTGGATTGTTTTATCGCATATCACTTCTAATTTTGGCATCGAAAACAGCAATATTGACCCGGAAAACAACCTTTTTTGGTACAAGAGTTTAATAATTCCGATATGATGCCTTGGCCCGACCCTACTCATGCTATAACCAGTATGGTTTGTACAAAGTGCCGACGACAGCAGGCTGGACAACTGTGCACGCCGTACGATGAAGAACATCGGAAAGCCGTGTGCGGGGAAACCGCAATCACGGTTTGGTGAGGGAGGGCTGAGGTCCATGGCATTTGGTATCTCGCAGTAGCCGCGTGCGGCAAATCGATTTCAAAATGCGGTATGGTCGTCAGCTCTCTACTCTACCCTTTGCCTTGGGTGCGCTTTTGCCCCGGGAAGCGCCGAGACTTTTCCCTTGACGGGAAATCTCCATAACCGATATAACTGACTCGCTGCCGCAGGGATGCGGCCTGAGGATCCGCATGGCAAACGCACTGAACCGGTTTTTCAAAATAGAATCGTCGGGCTCAACCGTCCGCACGGAAATCGTGGCCGGCGTCACCACCTTCATGACCATGGCCTACATTATTTTCGTCAACCCGGCCATTCTATCCCAGGGCGCGGGGATGGATTTCAACGCGGTCATGGTCGCCACCTGCATCTCCGCGGCGACCGCGACCCTGCTGATGGCGCTTCTGGCGAACTATCCCATAGCCCAGGCGCCGGGGATGGGCATCAACGCGCTCTTCAGCTACCAGATTTGCGCGTCCATGGGTGTTCCCTGGAACATTGCCCTGGGCATGGTTTTCCTCTCCGGTGCGATTTTTATGCTCCTGACTGCGGTGAAATTGAGGGAAGTCATCTTCGATGCCATACCGGAGGGAATCAAGCACGGTATCGCGGCGGGCATCGGAACGTTTATCGCCTTTATCGGACTGAAGGAGGCGGGCATCGTGGTGCCCAATGCCTCGACCTTTCTCACCATGGGTGATTTGAGCGCCACGCCCGCCCTGGTGGCAATCGCCGGCCTGCTGCTCACCGCAATCATGATGGCCCGGCGGATCAAGGGGGCGATCCTGCTGGGCATTCTGTGCACCGGCATCCTCGGCATCGTCACCGGGATGGTTGAATACAAGGGCCTGGTAAGCCCCATACCCTCCATGGGCCCCACCTGGCTCAAGCTCGACGTGGCGGGAGCGCTGAGCACCGCCTTCATCATGCCCATTGCCACCATTCTCTTTCTCAACATGTTTGATACCATCGGAACATTAATCGGCGTGGGGGAACAGGCGGGGCTGGTAAAAAACGGCAGACTGCCCCGCGCCGGCAGGGCCCTCTTCGCCGATGCGGTCGGCACCACCCTGGGTTCTCTCTGCGGCACCTCACCCCTGACCAGCTACATCGAGAGCGCGACCGGCGTCTCGGAAGGGGGAAGGACGGGATTCGCCAGCGTGATAACCGCCCTGCTGCTCCTGCTTTCACTTTTCTTCTCCCCCCTGGCCACCATGTTCGGCGGCGGCTATCGGGGTGAGGGCGGCGCGGTCATGCTCCACCCCATCACCGCACCGGCACTGATCGTGGTCGGCAGCCTGATGATGCAGTCGATTATGAAAATTCGCTGGACGGCGCCCGACGAGGCCATCCCCGCCTTCCTCACCATCGTAACCATGCCCCTTACCTTCAGCATCTCCAACGGCCTGGCCATCGGTTTTGTCAGCTACCCGATCATCAAGCTGGGCTGCGGCAAAGGACGCGAGGTGCACTGGATGGTTTATCTGGTAAGCGCCCTGCTGATCGCGCTGTACCTCATCGCATGAAATCAGAGGAGAATTGACATGACCATGGAGACCATCAAGGCAAAGATACGCACCATCCCGGATTTTCCCAAGCAAGGAATACAGTTTCGCGATATCACCACCCTGCTCAAGGACGCGCAGGGTTTCAGGCAGACGGTCGACGCCTTTGTCAGCCGTTATCGAACAATGGGCATTGACATGGTGGCGGGCATCGAGTCCCGGGGCTTCATCATCGCCGGCGCCATCGCCTGCCTGCTGGGCAAGGGGTTCATCCCCATCCGCAAGCCGGGTAAGCTCCCCGCGGAAACCTACCGCCGGAGTTACCAGCTGGAGTATGGGACCGATGCCATAGAAATGCACCGGGACGCAGTTACTCCGGGCATGCGGGTGCTGATGGTCGATGATCTTCTCGCGACCGGGGGCACCATGAAAGCGGCGTGCGAGCTGGTGGAAATGGCCGGGGGAAAGGTGGTGGAATGCGCCTTTATCGTGGATCTCCCGGACCTGCAGGGAAGGGAAAAGCTGGAAGGCTATCCGGTGTTCACCCTGGTGGCATTTTCCGGACACTAAGCGGCCTATGTCCGACACCGCGCCCACACACATGGTTCACAGCGAAACCCCGCCTCTGGCCGTCATAGTGGGTCCCACTGCCGTGGGCAAATCAGCCCTTGCCCTGGAGCTGGCCCTGAAATACGGACTGGAGATTATCAATGCCGACTCCATGCAGGTGTATCGCGGCATGGATATCGGTTCCGCCAAACCCTCTCCCGCAGAACGCAAGCTGGTCCCCCATCATCTGATTGACATCAGGAACCCCGACGAGGACTACAGCGCCGCCCGGTTTCTGGAAGAGGCGCGCCGGACCATCAGCGAGCTGGCGACGCGCGGCAGGCGTGCGCTGGTGGTGGGCGGAACCGGACTGTACATCCAGTCCCTGCTCAAAGGCCTCTTTCCCGCCCCTCCTGCTGACAAGCAGCTGCGGGAGCGACTCAGAACGCTGGAGAGGGAAAAGGGCAAATGGCATCTCCACCAGCAGCTTGCCACGGTTGACCCGGAGGCGGCGTCGCGCATCCACCCGAACGACACCTTCCGGGTCATCAGGGCCCTCGAGGTGCTCCACCTGACCGGCACCGCCATTTCCGAACACCAGCGGCGTCACCGCTTCAGCGATGCCGCCTTCAACGCCTTGAAGATAGGGCTGCTGCGGGACCGCGGGGAACTCTACCGCCGCATCGAAGCGCGGGTGGATTCAATGGTTGCCGCCGGCCTGGAAGAGGAGGTGAGGCGGCTGCTCACGCAAGGATATGCCCCCACCATCAAGGCATTTCAGAGCCTGGGGTACCAGCAGATGCTGAGCTACATCCAGGGTGACATAACCCTGGATGAGGCAATACGGATGATCAAGACACACACCAAACGATACGCCAAGCGCCAACTCACCTGGTTCCGCAAGGACCCTGAAATACAGTGGTTCGCGCTGCCCGAACAAACCGCCTCAATCGAAGCGTTGCTGAGAAAGTTCTTGAATATTTAAGCTATTGTTCTATCATGGGTGCTATGACTGAGGCGTCACGCCACCTCAACTGCCTGATGCAGAACAGCATGGATAATGGTTCGAAACGGGAAAAAGCGCTGCTCATAGGAACACCGAAACAAAAAGAGGAATGGGAGGCGGCTGATTCACTGGAAGAATTGTCGCGCTTGGCCGAAACCGCCGGGGCCCGCGTGGCAAAAACCATGGTCCAATCGCTGAAAAGGGTTGATGCAGCGCTGCTCATTGGAAAAGGCAAGGTGGAAGAAGTGAAATCGTTCATCGCGGCACAGCCGGTTGATGTGGTTATTTTTGACGACGACCTCACGCCGACCCAGCAACGCAATCTGGAGGCTGTCTTTCAAACGAAAACCATTGACCGCACCGCCCTGATACTGGACATTTTTGCCCAACGGGCCCGGTCCCGGGAGGGCAAGCTGCAGGTGGAGCTTGCCCAGCTTACCTACACGCTGCCCCGGCTTGCCGGAAAAGGAGTGAGCCTCTCGCGGCTGGGCGGCGGCATCGGCACCAGGGGGCCCGGAGAAACCAAGCTGGAGGTGGACCGTCGCAGGATCAAGGAGCGCATTACCACCTTGAAGCGGGAGCTTGAAAAGGTGCGCCGGGTGAGGGCGCTCCACCGCAGGGACCGGCAAGAGCGCCGGCGTTCGATTATAGCGCTGGTCGGCTACACTAATTCTGGCAAATCGACCCTGCTCAACCGGCTCTCCCAAACCCGGGTGCCGGTACAAGACCAGCTGTTCAGCACGCTGGACCCCAAGGTGGGCATGCTTCGCTTGAGCAGCAGCCAGGAGGCGTTCATCACCGACACGGTCGGATTTATCAACAAGCTTCCTCACCAGCTCGTTGCCGCTTTCAAGGCAACCCTTGAAGAGGTCACGGCAGCGGACCTGCTCATCCACGTCATTGATATAAGCAGCCCCCATTGTGAAGCGCAGATCGACGCGGTGAACCGGGTGCTGGCGGAAATCGAGATGCCGCACAGCACGGTCATTCACGCGTTCAACAAAATCGACCTCCTCGCCGAGCGCGCCCTGCTTAAGCGGTGGGAAGGCAGGGTGGAGCATGGCGTCGGCATCTCCGCCGTCACCGGCGAAGGGGTGGACGCCTTGTGCGCCATGATCGGGCGCCTGCTGCTGCCCGACCGCACCCGGGTCAGGCTGACCATCCCCTTCGAGGCCTGGGCAACCATCAGCCGCATCATTGCGGGTGGCACCATCATTGCCGCCACCTATGCCGACACCGGGGTCATCATCGAGGCGGACATTAACCGGACGCTGGTGAACGAATTAAAACCCTATATCCAGTACGAAAGCAGATCATGAAAAAGCACATCGCATATGTGGCCGTCCTGCTCCTCAGCCTCTGCAGTGCAGAGGGCATCGCCCTCGCACAGGAGAAACTCGCGGGCGGCACAATCGTCTCAACCGGTATAGCGCAGATCACCGACAATAACATCGTCACCGCCCAAAGCAGGGCCATCGCCGATGCCCACCGCAAGGCGCTCATCCAGGCGGCGGGCACGATCATGACCTTTGAACAGCTCGAGCAGCAGTTTCCTGCGCTCAAACAGGCGCTGTTTGTCAAGGCCACCGACTATATCGAAAGCTATAAAATCTTATATGACAGCCGGCGCGGCGACCGCTACCATATCACGCTGCAGTCAACCGTGGACCTCAAGAAGCTGCAGAACCATCTGATGGTGGATGCATCCATCGCACCCGCGAATAAAATTCCCTCAATACTGCTGATGATTGCCCGGCAGCCGCCCGGCCGTGATATTTACACCTGCTGGTGGTCCTTTGTCGATCCCGAAACCTCCCTGACCCCGATCGACCTGGCGCTGCGCGATGAATTGCAAAAGCAGGGATTTGAAGTCATCGACCACTCCCGGATGATCACCCAGATTAGCGGCAGCAATGTATTCGGCTGCCTCGACGTGGCCGGCGAGAATCTGCAGGCGCTGGGCAGGCAGTTCCAGGCGGACGTGGTCATCAACGCCACGGCGCAGGCCGGCCCGGCTGCTTCACACGGCCAGGGCGCGCCGGCACAGGAGGTTCAGGCAAACATCGCGGGCAAGGCGGTAAAGACCGATGACGGGTCCGCCCTCGCCGCCATTGAATCCTACATGCCTTCAAGCGGAGAAGATGATGGCCCGGCATACGAGAGCGCCATCAGGAATGCGGCGCGCGCCTTTGCCCGCCAGATCGGCGAGCAGATTTCGCAGCGCTGGTCAAAGGAAACCAGAGGGGTTGTGATAACCACGCTCAGCGTCACCGGCATATCCAGCTACCTTGATTTCACCAGGTTCAAGAATGCACTGAAAAAAAACATCCCGGCCATTTCCAGCATTACGCAAAAGAGCGCGGCCGCAACCGGGGCGCTGCTGGAACTGGAGTCCGGCTCGGACACGGTGACCCTGGCCCAGGCGATGGAAGGCAAGGAATTTGAGAATTTTTCCATTTCGATTACCCGCATTGCGCCTCCCCTGATCGAGGCCGATGTCAGGGTATCGGCAGAAACGGTGGAACCCGAAGCAGAGGAAGAGAACCTGTAATCCGCCCCTCATCAGGTTGCATGGGGCAAGACCATCCGGAGAGGAAGAACCGTATGATCAACGGAAAAAGGATTGTGTGTGGCGTCACCGGCGGCATCGCCGCCTATAAAGCGGCGGAGCTGGTGCGCCTGTTGTGCAAGCGCCGGGCGGAAGTCCACGTGGTGATGACTGAGAATGCGCGGCAGTTTGTCGCCCCGCTCACCTTTCAAACCGTTTCGGGGCAGGCGGTATACACCGACATGTTCGCCCCGTACCGCAGCGAAATATCCCACATCGCCCTGGCCGACCGGGCCGACCTGCTGATCATTGCGCCCGCCACCGCAAACATCATCGCCAAGATTGCCCACGGCCTGGCCGACGATCTCCTGTCCACGGTGGTCCTGGCAACCGCCGCGCCGGTGCTCATCGCCCCGGCCATGAACGTCAAGATGTGGGACAATCCCGCCACCCGGCAGAACGTGGAGAAGCTGCGCGAGCGCGGCTTCCACTTCGTCGGCCCGGCGTCGGGAGAGCTGGCCTGCGGTTATGAGGGGCAGGGCAGAATGTCCGAGCCGGAGGAGATACTGGAGCAGGCGATCCCGCTCATCACCCCGAAGGACCTGCAGGGAGAACGCATCCTGGTCACCGCGGGGCCCACCGAAGAGCCGATTGACCCGGTGCGCATGCTCACCAATCGCTCCTCGGGGAAAATGGGATATGCCCTGGCCAGGGCCGCCCAGCGACGAGGCGCCGAGGTGCTGCTGGTAAGCGGTCCCACCGCGCTGAAAACGCCGTCCGGGGTTCAGACGGTCGCCGTCACCACCGCGCTGGAGATGCACAAGGTGGTCCTGCTGCACGCCAAGGCCTCCACCATCATAATCAAGACGGCCGCCGTATCCGATTACCGCCCCAAGAAGAGCTTCGGGGAAAAGATGAAGAAGATACGCAAGACCATGAGCCTTGAGCTGGAAAGAAATCCCGACATACTTTTCCAGCTGGGGCGGAACAAGGGAAACCGGTTCCTGGTGGGCTTTGCGGCGGAGACGAAAAATCTCATCTCTCAGGCCAAGTCAAAGCTGGACCGCAAAAATCTCGACCTGATCGTGGTCAACAGCGCGCTGCAAAAGCAGGGGGGATTCGGCTCGGACCGGAATGAGGCAACCCTCATTGACTACGAGGGAAGGATCAACAGCCTCCCCCTCATGGACAAGGATGATCTGGCGGATACCATCCTGAACAAAATCAAGGAACTGAAGACGGAGCAGGCCTCCATGCCGCGGCGCAGCAAACCGGCCCCGGCGGACGGGAAAAAGACCGACGATGGAGAAGATCAGTCAGCTGAGAGTTGAGCTGGGACAGGTGATAGCCTCCCTGGAGAATTACCTGCGCTGCCGGAAGGAGGAAGGGTGCGAGGGGTTACCGTTTGCCGAGGCACCTGCCCCCGCGGGAAGCGCCCAACTGCTTCAGGACATCAGGCAGGAGCTGGGAGAGTGCACCCGCTGCAAGCTGCACCGCCATCGCACCCACATCGTCTTCGGCACCGGCAATCCGGAAGCCCGCCTGGTATTTGTGGGCGAGGGCCCCGGTGAGGATGAAGACCGGCAGGGGGAGCCGTTTGTCGGCCGGGCCGGTCAGCTGCTCACCAGGATTATCCAATCGATCAATCTCACCCGCGAGGAGGTCTACATCGCCAACATCATCAAGTGCCGGCCTCCGGGGAACCGAAACCCCGAGCCCGATGAAATCAAAGCGTGCGAGCCGTTTCTGATCAAGCAGCTCGAGGCCATCCGCCCCAGGATCATCTGCGTCCTGGGAACCTTCGCGGCGCAGACATTGCTGGAAACCGATGAAAAGATCTCCCGCCTGCGGGGCAAATTCTTCTCCTATCGCAATGCCCGGCTCATAGCAACCTTTCACCCCGCTTTTTTACTAAGAAATGCGGAACGGAAACGGGACGTGTGGGAAGACATGAAGATGATCCGCGAGGAGTACGGCAGGTAGGGGTCTGTTTTGATTCAAGGGATAAGAGACAAAAAAATGGAGGGCCGTGCTTTTTCAATTATAGAAAAGACATAAACCCGTCATTGCGAGGAGGCGTGGAGCCGACGAAGCAATCCCATACTCTATTAAGCGATGATGCTGTCATTTCGAACGAATGTGAGAAATCTTATAAGATTTCTCAGTCGCTGACGCTCTTTCGAAATGACAAACCATGGTGGTTGTTTCAGAATTAAACATACAAGTACGCTGCAATGACGAAGGGTGAGCGTAACGCAGCAGATGGGTGTTTTTCAACAGCCGGTTAGGGCTTCAGCACCACGTTATCGATAAGCCGCGCCCTGCCAATCCTGACCGCCACCGCCAGCACCGCTTCCCGGTTAATCTGCCCCAGGTTTTTCAGTTCTTCCGTATCACACAGGGTTATGTAATCAATCCCGGCAAGTGGTTCTGCCGCTATTATTTCACGCGCAGCCTGAACAATCGCCTCCGCGCGGCGCTCGCCCTTGCCGAACCGCGCGGCGGCCTCTTTCAGCGCCCGCGATAGGCAGAGGGCGGCGGTACGCTCCGGGCGCGTCAGGTAGGAATTGCGTGAACTCATGGCCAGCCCGTCGGGTTCGCGGTATGTGGGCATTCCCACAATCTCCACCTCAAGGTTGAGATCGGCGACCATGCGCTTTATAACCACCAGCTGCTGATAATCCTTCTCGCCGAAGATGGCCGCGTGGGGCTTGACAATGGTAAAGAGCTTGCAGACCACCGTGGTCACCCCTCTGAAATGGGTGGGCCGGGATGCCCCGCACAAATGGCGGGTGACCTCTTCAACGCTCACATAGGTCTGATAGTGCGCCGGATACATGTCCCGCGCCGTCGGGGCAAAGATTATATCAACCCCGGCCTGCCGGGCCAGGTCCTGGTCCCGTTCCATGTCGCGGGGATAGGCCTCATAATCCTCGCCAACCCCGAACTGGGTGGGATTGACAAAGATGCTCACCACCAGCAGATCCCCCCGCCGCCTGCCCTCGTGCATCAGGCTCAGGTGCCCCTGGTGGAGAAAACCCATGGTGGGCACGAGCGCTATGCTTTTTCCCTGCCGGCGCGTTTCCCCGGCCAATGCCTGCATTTCTGCCACGCCGTTTATGATCTGCACCGGAATGAATTCCTTATTGGAAACTGTGTTTGGCGGTCGGAAAGCGCTTCTTCTTGACCTCTGAAAGGTAGGCTGTAACCGCCTTGGTAATGGCGGCCTCCAGGTTCGCGTACTGTTTTACAAATTTCGGCCGGAAGGCGCCGGCAATGCCCAGCAGGTCGTGTATCACCAGCACCTGTCCGTCGCACTGTGCCCCGGCCCCGATGCCGATGGTGGGAATGCGCAGGGTTCCGGTAATCTCCGCCGCCAGCGCGGCCGGAATCGCTTCAAGCACGACGCAGAATGCGCCCGCGCGCTCGACCGCCTTGGCGTCCGCCAAGAGCTTTTTTCGCTGCCGCTCCTCCCTGCCCTGAACCTTGTAGCCGCCCATGCGGTGCACCGATTGGGGCGTCAGGCCGATGTGACCCATCACCGGAATATCAATGTCGCAGATGGCCTTGATCACATCTTCCATGACCTCTCCGCCCTCAAGCTTTACCGCCTCCGCCCCGCCTTCCTTGATCATCCTCCCCGCCTCGCGCTTCGCCTGCTCAACGCTCACCTGGTAGGACATGAAGGGCATGTCCGCGACCACCAGGGCGCGCTTCCGCCCTCGGACCACCGCCCTGGTATGATAAATCATCTCATCAACCGTGACCGGCAGGGTGTTGTCCATGCCCATCATGGCGTTGCCGACGGAATCCCCGATGAGCAGCACCTCTATGCCGCACCCGTCAAGGATACGGGCGGTGGGATAGTCGTACGCGGTCAGCATGGTTATTTTTTCGCCCCGCTCCTTCATGTCCTGGAGATCAAGTATGGTGATTTTTGCCGCCATGGAGGTCACCTCGTGTGAGATTAATGAATGCCTTCCTATACACTGCCGGGGAATTCATCCTGATAGGAATCTAGGCCGCATGCGACCGGTTGTCAATTTTTTTCTGAAGCAGCGGGTCATGCAGAATCATGCGGCGCCATGCTGTTCTATGCTGCCTGAACGCCGTCACCCTTGTGGCGGCCCGCAAAAAAAACATTGACCGGGTCCGGCAGGTCCTGTATAAAACCAAAGTCAGAGGGTTATTCTATGCGGCCTTATCTTCAGGTAAAGATCGATCGACGGTTTGCCGATAGGGGTCAGGTATCCCGGGTCAAACCGTTAGCATTCACCAAAGGGTCATGAAGCAATGGTAAAGTTCAGAAACTGCGTGTTCGTCGTCGCCTTTTTCGCGCTCATTTCATTTTTGGCATTTTTCCCTGCCGGCAGCAAGACACAGCCCGCGGTCCACAACAGCCGCACCGATTCCGTTTCATCCCCGACTCCCATCCCCCAAAAAGCAGACAGCGGTTCCGGGCACAAGTCACATAAAGACACCCCCACTCCATATCTCTAGCCGTAAAGCCGGTTCTTCTCATTTTTTGCCGTCCAGAAACGGGCCAATCGCATATTCAGATCATGAGCAGAGGCGGGCGCAAAGCCGAGGGCTTTTTCCCACACCTCCCTGCTTTCCATGCACAGGTAGACTGAAACGTCCCTGCTGAAGCGCCGTATCCAGCCAATCATGGCACCGTACATCTCCATTCTGATCGGCTTGAAATATCTCATCTTGCCGTCAAGCCCCCTGATAAATTCCTGGCAGAAGAGAGCGCTTGCCGGGTAGCGCTCCCTGGCCACCTGCTTCAGTCCGGGCATATATCTGAAGCATCCCAGGCTGATCCAGCAGATGCGGGCCGGATCCACCGCCTGAAACATCCTTTCGATCACCTGCCGGTAGTCATGCTCCCATCCCGGGTAATAGATAAGCGGATCAAAATGAAAGCCGACGGCATATCCCCACCGAGCGCACCGCGCCGCCGCGTGAAGCCGGGCATCAAGCGAGCAGGCAGAGGACTCCTCGCTTCTGATCACCGGCTCAGCATTGAGAGACCATGAGACGGCGGTCCTTCCCCCGTGATCAAGGCACTCCAGGCTTTCGATGACACCGGTCTTGGTCTTCAGCTCCAGCATGGCATTATCCCGGCCGGCAAAACGTGGAATAAGGGTCATGCTCAAGGAGGTGAGATGATCCAGAACCAGGCTGTCGGTGAACTCGCCGGTGCCCACCCGGAAGAACCTCTCCGGATGCTGATCAAGCACGCCGTCCAGTTCCGCAAGCATCTCGTCTGTATTGGCATAGACCACCATGCAGGGATTATTCAAATATGACTGAAGAATGCAGTAGCTGCAGTTGAGAGGGCAATTAGCGGCAAGGTTGAGGATGGAATAGCCGCAGCAGAGGTAGTTTTTAGTGCCGGGACAGGACTCGAAGAACCTTCCCCGGTTTTTGCAGAGGAGCAGCGTATGCTGGGCATCGCGCCAACTCGTGCCGGGCATCGCCTCCCGGTGCGGCTTGAAAGAGTATATAACCTCTCGGGGCACCCCCTCCAGCCGCTTCAGCATCGTCTTCGTCAGCGGAAGATCAACCGCATCCTGTTCTATGATCACTTTCTCGGGGAAGTAACGCTTCATGTCATTCAATGGTGGCGTCTTTGCTAAACGGGATGTGAGAAATCGCATAAGATTTCTCAGTCGCTGATGCTCCTTCGCAATGACAAACCAAATGTCTTGTCTCAGAAACAACTAATTATACAAAAGACAATCAACCCGTCGTTGCGAGGAGGCGCGAAGCCGACGAAGCACCCATTAAAAGGCGTTTGTCAA
>JAEAMF010000590.1_pt1 | contig 41354 bp, 43 predicted proteins | sample 8958721 | NCBI WGS metagenome assembly JAEAMF01 (sample SAMN16933255, study PRJNA681124) | bioreactor sludge metagenome | isolation source: anaerobic bioreactor treating anionic surfactant - SDBS | place: India: Bengaluru | collected 2019-02-28 | reverse complement strand
TATTATTAAATGGTACCTAAATCATTAGTTTGCTAGTCTAGAGCCTTGTTATTTAATTTATACAGCTCGCTTTATTATTTATTATTTATTATTTATTAGTTAATTATTAGTTGATGAATTGCGTGCGTCTATCAGTTTGCATTGGATTTCAGTGCGGCCGTTCCATTCGGATTTGCTGATTTCGTAGACAACGTCGACTTTGTTGCCGGGAGATAGGACTTCCTTAAGATCGGATTTGTAGAAGCCGATGAATTTTTGGCGCTTGCCGAATTGATCTTGCAAAACGGCACGGAGGTGATTTTGTGAGGCGCCGACCAAGCCCGAATCCAAAACCGTGAGCGAATCCGTCATGAACAATGGCTTGGGGTTGGCTTCGCCGAAAGGTTCGAATTTTTTGAGAACTTCCAAGAAATCCAAATTCAAATCCGCCAAATCAATTTGAGTTTCTATTTGCAGAATCGGTTTAAGCTCGCGTTCTTTGAGTTTTTCGGCCGCATGCAGACGCAAAGCTTCGGCAAAAGCACGAACACTCTCGTCGGAATCGAGGCTGAAACCGCAAGCTTGCGCGTGCCCGCCAAAACGAGTCAGCAAACCGGAGCCGACCTCGTGCAAAGCTTCGGTGATGTTGTAGCCCGGGATGGAACGGCCGGAACCGATCCAAACACCATCATGCTTGCCGACGAATACCGCGGGTTTACCGTATTTATCAGTGTATCGGCCGGCGGCCAGGCCAACAAGCGAGGGCGACCAGTTTTCGGACCAAGCGAAAATCAGCGAATATTGATCTTGGGTTTTGGTGAAATGTTCGGCTTCTTTCATTAAAAATTCCGTTGCTTTTTGACGAGTTTTATTAACCGACTCGAGCTTGGCGGCCTTAAGAGCCGAGCGTTCTCTATCTTTTTCGAGCAAAAGATCGACGGCCAGAAACGCGTGCTCCATACGTCCGGCCGCGTTTATACGCGGACCTATGACAAAACCAACACTTTCCGAATCCAGATCACCTTTACTCCAACCCGCGACTTCGACCAAAGCACGAAATCCGGGACGGCGCAGTTTATTTAATACTTTCAAGCCGTAGACTTCGAGCGCGCGATTTTCGCCGACCAATGGCACAATGTCGGTTACCGTAGCTATGGAAACCAAATCCAACAGCCACTTTTCCCAACCCGGAGGGACGTTCAAGCCGCGCTTTTGCGCCTCAATCACCAAAGCATGAGAAACCTTCCAAGCAACTCCGACAGCCGCCAGGCTCTTAAACGGATATGGTTCGTGAGGCAGACTGGGATGGATGCAGATGGCATCGGGTATTTTTTCGTTAAACTGATGATGATCGATGATGATGGTGTCAATGCCTTTTTCTTTCAAATTCGCAATTTCCGCAACATTGGCTATACCGCAATCAACCGTTATAAGCAGATGTGTACCGCGTTCGGCGATAAATCCGACCGTGGCTTGATTAAGCCCGTATCCCTCACGCTCCCGATGCGGAATATAAATATCCATGGATAAAGCCGAGTCGGTTAACGGAATTACGTTGAGAAATTTGGATGATTCGAACTCGTGAGCCGAACTTTCGACTTCTTGCATGGTAATCGATGAATTGCTTTCGTTTTTGGTGTCAGCCAGCATTTGAATGGTGGAAGCGAGCACAACCGAACCGGTTACACCGTCGGCATCATAATCGCCATGAATAACAACATGTTCCGCACGATCGATCGCATCAAAGATACGGTTTACAGCCGTTTGCATTTGAGAAAACAAAAACGGATCGTGCACATCACGCTCCCAATCGGGATTTAAAAATTGATCGATTTCGTCAGGCGTCGCCAGACCTCTCCGGCGCAGCATTCTTAAAGCTACGGGATGTAAATCACAAATTACCTGATCGGAATCGCTATTTTTTGGAACATCAATAATTTGCCAGTGCTTCTGCATAGCTGATTTACACTATCACGCCAACATAAATCGTGCATGGGGACAACGATAGCTACTAAACCAGGCGTTTATAACGAATATTAGAAGAAAGTTACCGGGGCGATTAGAGCGACCAGCATTAGAGCGATTACGACGGTGACAAAAGCTTTCCAGAGCTTTTTCTTGGTTTTTTCTTTCATAGTTTAGTTTACATTACGAATTACGAATCTGCGCGAATTACGAATTTGCGGTCAGGCTGTCATTTTATCCCATGGGATAAAATGTAAACCATTCGTAATTAGCGCAGATTCGTAATTCGTACAGTTAGTTGCGGCGGAGGACTTTGATGAATGTTTCGGAGGGGATTTCGACACGGCCTTTGCCCATGCTCATCATACGCTCTTTGCCTTTCTTTTGTTTCTTTAAGAGCTTATCTTTGCGGGTGCGGTCGCCGCCGTATAACTTGGCGAGAACATCTTTGCGGTAGGCGGAGAGGCGCTCGGAAGCGATGATTTTGGCGCCGATGGCCGCTTGAATTTTAACAACAAACATCTGGCGGGGCAAGGTTTCTTTGAGCGTGTCGACAACGTAACGACCATGATGATAAGCCTCGGACTCGTGGATCAGCGTGGCAAGCGCCGGAACCAGATCTTCGGCAACCATTATGTCCAAACGGACGATTTTTGCGGGACGGTATTCCAAAAACTCATAGCTCAATGAAGCATAGCCTGCCGTGGCGCTTTTTAATTTATCATGAAAATCAACGATGACGGATGAGAGGGGCATGTCGTAATGCAAAACTGCGCGAGTCTCCTCGAAGTATTCGGTGTTTTTGTAAACACCGCGACGATCGGAAACGAGCGACATGATGGCTCCGAGATAATCGGTCGGCGTGACGATGTCGACGGTGACCCACGGTTCGCGAGCTTCTTTGAGGCGCGAGGAATCGGGAAATTCCAGAGGAGATTTGATGACCTTTTCATCGTTACTGGTAAGCGTGACCTCGTAGGCCACGGATGGCGTGGTGGTGATTATCTCCATGCCATGCTCACGCTCGAGACGTTCTTTAATGATCTCCAAGTGCAAAATACCCAAAAATCCACAACGAAAACCAAAGCCCAGAGCCGTGGAATGCTCGGGATCAAATTGCAGGGAAGCATCGGAGAGTTTGAGTTTAAGCAAAGCTTCGCGCAAACGCTCGTATTCATTGCCTTCAGATGGAAAGATGCCGGCATAAACCATGGGGCGTACTTCTTTGTAACCGGGTAATGGCTTAATGTTTTTATTTTGACTCTCGGCGCCGGATATTACCGTATCACCGACACGCACAGCCTCAATATCTTTTAATCCGGTGACAACATAACCTATCTCTCCGGTCTTTAATTCTTCTTGAGGATTGTAGGCGGGTTTTAATGAGCCGACTTCCAAGGCTTCGCCGGTGTGTCCGGTGGCCATAAAATGAACATTTTCATTTTTGGCGATTGCGCCGTCAACGACGCGTACATAAGCTACGACTCCCTTGTATTCATCGTATTTGGAATCAAAGATTATGGCACGAAAAGGGTCGGCCTCTTTGCCTTTGGGAGGCGCGACTTCGGTAACAACTCTTTCCAAAATTTCTTGAACACCGACTCCGGTTTTAGCGGATACGGCCAAAATATCCTCGCGTTTGCATCCTATGAGTTTGATGAGCTCTTCGGCACGGCGCTCGACTTCGGAGTTGGGAAGATCGGTTTTGTTGAGTACGGGGATAATGGCCAGATCTTGTTCGATGGCGAGGTAGAGGTTGGCGATGGTTTGCGCTTGAACTCCTTGTGTGGAATCGACGAGCAGGATAGCGCCTTCGACGGCCGCGAGTGAGCGGGAGACTTCGTAAGTAAAATCAACGTGCCCCGGAGTATCAATGAGATTAAGTTGGTATTCTTGGCCGTCTTTGGCTTTGTAAGACATGCGTGCCGGCTGCAGTTTGATGGTAATACCGCGTTCACGCTCCAAATCCATGGTATCCAATAATTGCTCTTTCATCTTGCGCTTTTCAACCGTGCCGGTGATTTCCAAAAGACGATCCGCAAGAGTGGATTTACCGTGGTCGATATGGGCAATGATGCAGAAATTTCGGATCTGATTTTGATTCATAACTATAGCTTCTAGCTAACAGCTACCAGCTACCAGTTTCCAGATACCAGCTTCTGACAGCTAGGGGCTAGAGGCTAGAGGCTGAAAGCTTGCAGTTGATGGGGGGAGATTACCTTTTTTAAGCTGAAAAATCAAGGACAAAGAAAACCGGTCACTGCTGTGACCGGGTGGTTGCTTATTTGATCGTCGGACCATCGGCCGAGGGTGACTCTGTTGTTGTCATTTCGAGCAACATGATTTCGCGGAGAGGGATTTGGAAGCGAATCGGTTCCATTAGGGTTTCGCGTAAAATCACCTCGTTTTGCAATAGCTCGGGGCGAATTAAGATTTGGCGGTCGCGAATCAGCTCTAGGCGCTCCAATTGCTCCGGAGACAAGCGATCGCGCAAAGTTTGACCGATATTGATGGGCGCGCTCCATTTGAAAGTTTGCTCCGGTTTTTTAAGAGTGTCCAAATCAAGTGCTTTTAAGCCAAAGCGATAATACACATCTTTTTTATCAGCATCCGGTACTTTAATAAGTTTGGGCAATAGAGTTTTGCGAACCGTTTCAACATTGGTTATTTCGGCGGGTTTTACTCTGATTGCATTACCGGCCGAGACAGTAACGGCTTGTTCAGCGGCTCTGGCCAAACTCGACAGCACTTGACGTGAAGTAACTTGAACTTGACTGTCCGCAACGGTGACATTAATAGCACCGTTTTCTACGGAGACTCCAAAAGCGGTTCCTCTGACGGTGGCGACCACATTATTGCTTTCGACCCCGAATCCTTCGCCCGTGCCCAATACCTTTTCGAGACGTGTCCAAATTTTACCGGCTTCGAGTAAGATCCAAGTGGAAAACGCGCCATCATCCTGCCCGGTTCCGGGTATGATTGTCAGTTTCGTTCCTTGAGGCAAAATAGACAAACCGACTTCGGGATACAAAAGTTGAGCTTCGCCGGTTTGTACATAAACCTCATCTCCGGCATACAATTCCATTTGATGCACACCATCGGTTTGCTCTTTACCGCGGGTAACGGTGACGCTTGAGCCTTGAGTTAACAAAAGAATGGCCAAAATATCGGGATCGCCGACTTCGACCTGTTGCTTGGGCTTGACTTGATTATCCGTATTTTGATTTTGATTAACGATTTGATTGCCATTATCCGCAGGAATGACTACGGATGTTTTAGGATCGCTTTTACCGCAACCGGCGCCAAAAAGGGCAAAAACCGCCAGGAAAGACGTGAGAGTGATTACTCTGTTCAAATTATTGATTGTCATACAACGATCATTATAGATGAGTAACGCCGGAGAGACAAACGGCGCAAGTCGTAACGTTTGTAACGTCTATAACGTTCATAACGAGTTTAGCGGTAAACTTCTGCGTAGGGATAAACCTCGTGTTTATCCGCACTGATAAGAATGCCAGTCATTTTATGTTGTCTTGGCACGGATAAACACAAGGTTTATCCCTACGAAAGAGGAAATAATGGTGAAGATTTCTCCCCCTCGGCCTGAGCTCGGGACGAAGACACATCCGTTCGAAATAACAAACCATGGTTAGTTGGCGGGTTAGTCTGTCTAGTAGCTAGTGGCTAGTGGCCGTTTACACTCCCCGCGCTTGGTCGGCGCCTTCGGAGAGTTTGGCTTTGCGGAGGAGTTTGGATTTCATGGCCGAGATGAACTCGTGGAATTCTTGGACTTTAAGCAAAGTGGCGAGAACCGAAAAAGCGGTTATGCCAAAAAATGTTGCGGCGGAGGCTTGAAGAGCGACCTGCCAAAAAGTACGCAGAGGGAAAACCGTGCCCACGTATTGGCGAGCCAGCCAGCCGAAACCGAATAATGCCAATGAAGCGAGCAATGTTTTGGTGAGTGAGAGTGAGAGATCTTTGCCATCAAGATGACCGCCCAATTTTCGGCGGAGAAATATCCACAGAAGACCGAACTGGGTGAAAGCGCCGATAGAGAAAGCGGCGGCAAGGCCCGCGACTCCGTACTCATCCTTTAAGAAATATGCCAAAAGTATGTTGACGATGGTAGCGAAGACAGCGGCATAGAGCGGAGTTTTACTGTCTTGCAAAGCGTAAAAAACTCTGGTTAACACAGGTGCCGCGGATTGTGCAATGAGGGAGATGACGAACATGGCCAGTACATCGGCGGTGCGAATGGTGGCAACCCAATCAAACTCACCTGCTCCGTATAGGATGCGAACTATTTGAGCGCGCAAAAGCAACATCAAGGCTGTGGCCGGAATGATGAGAAAGAAGACTTTGCGTGTAACATCCAAAAAAGATTTTCTTAAACCGGCCATGTCTTTTGAAGCGGCCAAATCCGAAAAAATGGGAAAAGCGGCGACCGCGAACGAGATGCCGATTAAGCCGATCGGGACAAATTGCAAATTATTGGCAAGGTTGAAAACCGCGATTGATCCGCTGTCCAAAGATGAAGCGAAGGCCATCAAAATCAATAAATTGATTTGAGAAGCGGCCAAGGCTCCGATACGGGGTAAAGTTAAGACAATGATTCGACGTAATCCGGGATGAGTGACGGAAGGCGCGCGCAGTTTGCCTAAACCCAAAGGAATCGCAACCATGGCTTGTACAGCGAAATGCAAGAAAGCTCCGATGGCGACCCCCCATGCTATACCGGCGACTCCCAGTGCGGGAACAATGAAAATGATGCCGATGATGATGCCTAAGTTATAAAAAACGGGAGCAAAAGCAAAAGCCATGAACCGGCGCATGCTTTGCAAGATGCCTCCCATAACGGCAGACATGCCCAAAAGCACAGTTCCGATGAGGAGGATGCGCGTCAACAAAATAGTGTCTGCGAGTTTAATACCGATAAAACCCGGAACTGTCAGAGGGACAAGATAATCGGCGAATATGGCAATGGCGCCGCAGACGAAAATCAGAGTTACAGTGACGGCAGAGAAAACCGTCTCGGCCAATTTGCGGGCTTCGGACTCGCCTTTTTGATTAAGATACTCGATAAACACAGGGATAAAACCGGCGGTAATGGCGCCAAGCACGATGAGCTGATAAAAAAAATCGGGCAGGCGAAAAGCCGCGTAATAAGCATCCAAAGCATCGCCGGCGCCAAAGGAAGATGCCAGCAGACGATCGCGGATGAGGCCGATAAAACGCGAGGCCAGCGAAGCCAAGCCGATTAACAAAGCCGCCGAAGTGATATTCGGCGTTTCGGTTTTCCAGAGCTTGGAGATAAACTTCAGCATCATTTATGTATAATAAAACTTTGCCGACGGATTGTCTAACGGCAGCTACAAGCCACCAGCTACTAGCCACTATTTGTCATTTCGAACGGATGTGAGAAATCTCCACTGTTATCACTGACTTGAGTTTAACTAGCGGAGATTTCTCACGTCCGATTCTCAGCCTGAGGCGGATGCGCCTTAGGAGCAGAAATGACAAAGAGGGTCAGTTGCTATCCTCCTTTGATTCGGATTCTTGTTTGTCTGTTGGTTTTCCACCCATCTCGTATTCGTAGGGCATTTCTTTGAAAGGACCTTTGGTCATCATGTGGAGCTCGGCCATGGCGTATTTGAAAGCGATGCCCAGCCGGCCGTCTTTTTCGAGGCGGCGAACGGAAACCGAAACAGGGACCGAGCGTAAAACGCGAAAGCGATAGCCCTCTTTAACGGCGCGTTGAACATATTCGTGATCCTCGGCGAAGACAACACTTTCATCAAATCCGCCGATGTCATCGTGAACATGTTTTTTAACAAAGATGCAAAAACCGGGAGCGTGAGGCTTGACTCTTTCGACTCCAACCGCGAAAGCGTTGTAAACTTCGTGCATGGCTTTATCGAGATAACTATCACTCATGGGTTTCACAACCGTTGTGCCAACGTTAACTCCACGCTCTCTCATCTCATCAAGATTGGCTTGTAAAAAATTGGGATCCGCAAGTTCAACATCAGCATCCAAAAAGAGTATGATTGTTCCTTCCGCGACTTCAGCTCCCCGGTTTCGACCCGGACCCGGTAAATCCCCGTCAACAACCTTGGCTCCGAATTGTTTGGCGATTTCGCGGGTTTTATCTTCCGAGTGAGCGTCAGCGACAATGACTTCCCAATCTTGAAAAGTTTGGTTTTTTATGCTCCGCAAAAGATTGGGCAAATTTTGCTCCTCGTTTTTTGTGGGAATGACGATTGATAGATACATAAACGGAATTGGAATTTAAGAATCTGAGAAGCTGGAATCTGAGAAGCTAAGCGTGAAGGCACAGTTTCTTAGATTCCAGATTCTTAGCTTCTTCATTATTTGTGATTATTGAGCAGTTGGTAGGCGGTGATTGCTGTTGCGATGGTGACGTTTAGGGATTCTTTGGTGCCTTGCATGGGGATGCAAACCAGGGCATCGCAAACATCGCGGAGATGAGCGGGAATTCCCTCCACCTCATTACCCAACAGCAGGGCGACTTTTTGAGACGCGGGCTTAAACTCACTTAATTTAACAGCTCTTGGATCGATCTCCAGGCCGATAATATCATACCCCTCGAGCTTAAGATTTTCCAGAACTTTAGAGATGTCGGTTTGTTGTTCGGATTGGACGGTGATTTCGGCTCCGAGAGCGGTTTTTTTGACTTTGGGATGATCGATACCCGGCGTGTATCCCGCAAGGATGATTTTTGCGACACCAAGAGCGTCCGCCGTACGAAACAAAGAACCAACGTTTTCAGCGGAACGGATATTGTGAGCGATCAATGTTAATTGCATATCGGACTACAGTAGTACTGCGTCGTAATGTCGTAAAGTCGTAACGGTTTTATGTAACATGTAGCATGTAACTTGTAACATGTAGCAAAATCTTAGTTTATCAAGTCTAAAGTTTATCAAGTCTAAAGTTTATCAAGAGAAGCTTAGGTAGCTCCTGATGAACTTGTTACTTTTATCTTGACGCGTCCCGCGTAGCCCATGGCGTAGTGGGATGAACTTTGATCTGTTGTGTTGACTTTTCTTGTTTTTTGAGCTTAAATGAATCTCGCTCCTTAAACAAATCCGCATTCCATCAATGAGGTGACAATGGACAATCCGGTATTCCGCGAACATAGGATTGTCCTGTTCCCAAACGGACCGGTGCGATCCCAGAAAAATGAAATTTTTATCAAACTTCTCTTGAATTGCGGTGCTGATATCAGTCGTTTTTGGGAACAGGAGTTTGCCCATTCCACCAAAGACGCTCTTGATTTGTACATTAACCACATTCAGCGCATGCGCTTGGATAAATGCGCGGACTTTGCAGACAGTATTGTGGCCATCGCCGACAGCAATCCTCCGGCGTTAAAAGTGTTGGCTGCGAGGCGACGTATCACAGAGGCTTTTCCGTCTTTAAATAAAGCCCTTTGGATAATTTGTGTGGACTTGCAAGAAAATCCATTCATTTTAACCAACCTACACAGATTGGGAGATGTGCTTGATGAATACACCGAAGCGCCGATCTTTGTTGACAGCGCCGGATCGCCTTATTTATTGCTTGTGCCCGAATGTAAGGATTTGAGTGTATTGCACATGCAAATCCAAAGAGTTAAAGAAATTTCCATGACATTCGCGTTAAAAGAATCCACCACAACTCGAAGTCGCAGCGTCCTAAAAGCAACAAATTGCGGATTGTACAGCTATCTATCCGAAGCCCCGCCGTCGACGACTAAACGGCACGGCTGATCCGCCACCCTCCAAGGTATTTGGAGGGTTTTTCATGCCTGGAAACGCCTGATTCAGACTAAAGTTCATCAAGACCAAAGTTCATCAAGAGTAATTTTAGAAGCTCTTGATGAACTTTAGACTTTTAACCTGATGAACTCCTGACAAACTTTAGACTTTTATCTTGATGAACTTGTTACTTGGTCTTGACGGAGTTGGGGGAGTTGGTAGACTGCTTAGGTTATGAAATTCGGACATAAATTGAAATTGCAGATTGCCGGCTATGATGAAAAAGGCCGTGGTATTGCCAAAGCGGAAATCGCCCAAGGAATTGAGCGCGATATTGCCGTGCCTTTTGCGGCTAAAGATGATGAGCTGGAAGTTGTTTTCATCAAACGCGACCATGGCTGCAAAATTTGCGAGATAGATAAAATCATTAAAGCCGGACAGGACAGGATCGAACCCGTCTGCAAACATGCCGGAAAATGCGGAGGATGTATTTGGCAGCATTTAAAATACGAGGCTCAGACGGAAGAGAAGATGAGAGGAGTTAAAGAGCTGTTTGGTAAACTTGGACTAGAGGAAAAGGTCTTGGACATCATCCCCGCCGATGAAGCTTTTAATTATCGCAACCGAATGGATTATGCGGTTGGATGGAACGGCGAAATCGGGCTCAAAGAAACCGGAAGTTGGAATCGTTATGTTGATATAAAAGAATGTCATCTGCTGCGACCCGGTGCCGGAGAGATCTTGCGGGCGGTTCGCGAGTGGATGTTAAAACACGATTTGCAGCCTTGGGATGTTAAGTTTCACAGCGGGGATGTGAGATATGTGGTGATTCGCGACGGAATTAATACGGGTGAACGGATGGTCATAGTCGTTGTGGCCGACGCGAAGCGACTCACCAAGGTGATGAAGGAGGAACTGGTACATTTGATTACAACCATAAAAACCCCGTGTCACGAAGTTGTTCATAGCACAACCCCCAAACCCCCTTATCAGGGGACTTGTTTTGAGGGTTGTGCCACTTCTTTGCTTATTGGCGAACAGCCAAAACCAACCGATTTGTCTTATGCGGAGAGTTTTGAAGTTTTAATCGGCAAATCATCGCTGACAGAGATTGTGAACGATGTTACCTATGAGATTCATCCAAATTCGTTTTTTCAGACCAATACCAAGATGGCCGCCCGGCTTCAGGATGTCGTTTTAAGCGCTGTTAAAGATGCCGAGACAAAAAAATTGTTGGATTTGTATTGCGGGTTAGGGTTCTTTGGTATTGCGGCGGCAAAGAAAATTCCCGAGATTCAAGAAGTTATTGGTTATGAGCTTGATGAAGAGGCCATAAAGCTTGCGTCGCAAAATATGGAAGCGAATGGCGCAGGGGAGAGGTGTCGTTTCTTTTCCGGTCCCGCCGAAGCGTTGGATTGGAAAGATGTTCCGGCTGATACAATTATTCTAGATCCGCCAAGAAGCGGATTACACCACAAGGTGATTCAAACTATTTTAGCGGAGGACTCTCCGACTTATCCACAGACGATCATTTACGTTTCCTGCAACTATCACCGTCTCCTGCACGAACTCCCCTCTTTCATGGAGCGTTATGATGTTATCTCGATTCAACCTCTGGATCTTTTTCCGCAGACACGGCATGTGGAGACTGTGGTGACTTTAAAGTTGAGAGCCTCTAATAACGTCTGAACCTTGATTCACTTGATTCACGCTCATATTAACTTGACACGGTCGTTCGCCACGCTCGGTCGCGACCGACGTGGTTCGCGAACGACGTGTCTTGATTACTATCTTATTGTCTGAACCTTGATTATCAAATCGATTACGAACCTAATTAACATGATTATTTGACGTCTAACGTCAAACGTAAAGAAATTTTAAGAAAAATATACAATTTAAAAATCGGTTTGGAATCATTTAATCAAGCGAATCAAGGTTCAGACAATTACCGTTACGGCGTTACGACTATTATGTTATAATACTTGATATGAAATCAGGATTTGTTGTGTTGGTTGGGCGTTCGAACGTGGGTAAATCCACGCTTTTAAATTCGCTCGTAGGCAGTAAAGTTGCAATAGTGACACCTAAAGCGCAGACGACGAGGATGCCGATTCGCGGTATTTTGCACGATGAGCGCGGGCAGATTGTTTTTGTTGATACTCCCGGAATCTTTTTAGGCAAAAAAGATCCGCTGTCAAAAAAACTCAACCAATCGGTCAAGAAGAGCTTGGAAGGCATTGATGCGGTAATTTATGTCGTGGATCCCACCCGCGAGCCGGGCGCAGAGGAATTGAATATTCAGGCTTTGTTAAAAAGAGTCAGTCAGCCGGTAATATTAGTCATCAACAAAACCGATGTTGAGCCCAAGAAAAGATTTGCAACCGGGCATTTTGAAGAGTTGGATGTAAAGCAAGTTGATACCATAAAAGTTTCGGCGACCAAGATGACGCATTTAAAATCTTTAATAAACTTGTTGTTTGAAGTTTTGCCCGAAGGCCCGGCTTATTATCCGGATAAACAGATTACGGACATGGGCCATCAGCAGTGGATGGAAGAAACTATCCGTGAAAAAGTTTTCATGGCACTTGATCAAGAACTCCCCTATACCGTAAAAGTTACGGTAAATGATGTTAAATTCAGATCCAACGGAGGCAGGTTTATTGATGCAACCATTTGGACCACGAATGAAAGATACAAAAGGATGATAATCGGTTCGGGTGCCAAAATGATAAAAGAAATCGGCATGAAGGCGCGCAAAGAGCTGCAGGCGGCTTTGGATACTCCGGTGCATTTGGATTTGGAGGTTAAAGTTGATGCCAAATGGCCGGAAAAATTTTCAAGCATATGAGCGAAAGCAATCCGTTTTGGATGAGATTGCAACCCGCTAATCCGGGTCGTTTTAACGAGCAAGCTCGTGAAGATCAAAAAAGAGCCAAAATATTGAGCGAAGCACCGCCAACTTTATTTGATTTGGAACAGTATTTTGTTGATACTGATCGAGGACATTTTGTTACCAACATCGGAAAACTAAAAAAAGATTTGCTGGAAAAAGAGTTGATGCGCGATTTGGAAAATACGGAAGATCCTGAAGAACGTAAACGGATCAGAAAATTATTACTTGTCTCGGAAACCGGAGGCTTTCCGAATCCGGAGTTTAAACTAAACGAAATTATTAAAATCATTCACGGCCGTATCAGAAATTTACATTGGGAGTACATGCGACGTTCAGAGGCGGGCGATGAAACGGATGTTGAAGAAGATCTGTTGGCAAACTGGAGACGAATCGCGCTTTTACTGTCTCAAAAAGAAGCGTTGGACGATGAGCAATTATCTTTTGTTGAGGATGCTCTCCGAGAAATGCAAAAAAACACGGAACGCAATCCGCAAGTTCGTTACATCCGCGATATTTACGAAAAGCTCCGCCAAGTCAGAAACGCAACTTATTATCAAAGTTTCTAGCTACTAATAGCTAAAAGTTTATCAAGTCCAAAGTTTATCAAGAGAAGCTTAAGTTACTCTTGATGAACTTTGGACTTTTTAACTTGATGAACTCCTAATGAACTTTGGTCTTTATGAACTTGTTACTTAGTGAGACGAACCGGTTCTTATTGCACTCCATTTAATTGAGTGACTTCGTAGCCAAGGAGGGATTTGAGGAATCCGGTACCGGAAAACAGATCCAGTGCGCCGGCGGAAATGGGATTGAATGTCATTTTCAAGATAAGGGGATTTTGAGGATTATCCAGCACGACTATTTCTCCAAACCAATTATTGGCTTTAATAACCTGAACCTTTACTTTTTCACCGTTAACCATCAGCTCCCAATCGGAAGGGTCTTCGGCTTTAACCAAATCAAGCTCTGTTTTGACCGATGCTTCGGAAGCGTCTTGTCGCAAAGCTTGGATGGAATCCGCGAATTCTTTAGCCGTATTCATGGCGCCAAATAAAGCACTGTCCAAAATTCCAAAATAGATTGTGGAATTTTTGGTTTTTTGCAATTCCTCCAATACATCCGCACTGACCCAGATGGCGCTGTGACCTGATATTTCGGCCTGATCCGTGGGCCAGTAGGCCGGCAAAAAAAGTTTGTGAGAATTTTTTAAATCAATGTTTTTAAGCGAGCCGACCACGGTAAGACGCTCAGTTTCGGGCTCGGGTTTAACATCTGTTTCACCGGCTTCGTAGGCATTGCGCGCTTTAATCGAAGCTTGAGTCTCCACCTCCTGCGATAAACTCCAATTCAAATTGGCATAATTGCCCGGAGCAAATCTTTCGACGGTTATGATACGGACTCCGGTTTTATCGCCGTTGGATAATTCTTCAGCTTGCTTGGCGCCCATGCCCAAATAAGTTTGACGAATCTCGATTTGACTGCCAGGTACAAAATTAATGCGCTTAGCCGCCTCTTCCGCTGAAACTCCTGAAAAATCGGCAGGCCGTGGACCGGCGGGCAGTATTTGAGCCACTTTTTCTTTTTTAAGCGAAAAACACCCGGCTCCGATGATCGAAACTGTGATGAAAACCGCAACCACAAGGAATACTCTATTCATAAGCCATGAAATATTGCTTTACGGCGCGCAAAAAGTCAATATTGCATTAAATAATACATAGCCAATAATGTGATGAATAGGCTAAAAACAAACAATATCGAACAGCAACCGGTTATTACCGGAATGGAACAGGCCGGATTTTTAACCATAAAAAGCGCATAATCACCGGCTTGTTTTTTATAAGATGCGTAAGATTTTATACGCTGATCAGGGAAATTTTCTTGCATGTTTAGCAATATTGTAATCCAAGGCCAAATACGTGTCCATTGTTATCCACAATTACACTTGACCATTTATGGCAAATATAATATCTTAAATGAGAATTATTCTCATTTATGATTCAAACCCGTGTCCGAGACTCGGAGCGAATGTATATACTGCTCGAGATGTTAAGATCCAGATATGATCATCCTACGGCGCAGGATTGTTTTTTGGAAATGCGCGAAAAAGTTCAAGGAATCGGGCAATCTACGGTTTACCGCCACTTGGCAAAATTAAATGAGCTGGGATTGATAAAAGAGCTGCGTTTAAGCAACGGCCCTGCCAGATATGATGCCGCAACAAATCACCATGCTCACTTTTACTGTACCAAATGCCGGCAAATGGTTGATGTGAGAGATCATAAAATTACAGCAAAATGGCCGGGAGTTGTTCATGAGAGTTTAATTGTGGCGCAAGGAATTTGTAGGGCATGCAGCATGTAACAAGTAGTGAGCGGTAAGAGAATTGATTATAAAGAATATTTAAATAACCTAATGTTTAACAGCTTATGACTAGCAGCCGGCAGAGCCAGCGGCTAGCAGCTTAAAAATATGTCTGACGATGAATTGAAGGTTGGTGATAAGGCTCCGGCTTTTACACTGACAACACAAAACGGCAAGGAAGTATCCTTAAAAGATTACAAAGACAAACAACCCGTTGTGCTGATTTTTTATCCCGGCGACATGACTCCCGGCTGTACAATTCAACTGTGCGCAATCAGGGATAATTGGGCAAAGTTCACAGAAGCCGGCATTGCGGTTTTTGGCGTCAATCATGCGGATGCGGAAAGCCATGCCAATTTTGCCGATAAACACCAATTCCCCTTTCCTTTGCTTGTCGATACGGATAAAAAAATCAGCAAAAAATACGGGGCGGTTAAAAAGTTGTTTTCCGCGACGGTGATAAAAAGAACAGTAGTGGCTATTAACAAAGACGGCATAGTGGTTTTCTACAAACATGGAATGCCAAAAGAAGCCGATATTCTAAAGGCGATAACTAAAAGCTAACTAATCAGTTCATCAAGTTTAAAGATTAAAGTTCGTCAGGAGTCACTTAAGAGTTTATCAAGTTTAAAGTCTAAAGTTCATCAAGAGTCACTTAAGAGTTTATCAAGTTTAAAGTCTAAAGTTCATCAAGAGTCACTTAAGAGTTTATCAAGTTTAAGTAACAAGTTCATCAAGAGTTTATCAAGTTAAAAGTCTAAAGTTTGTCAGGAGTTCATCAAGTTTAAAGTCTAAAGTTTGTTAGGAGCTTCTAAGGTCGCTCTTGATGAACTTTGGACTTGATGAACTTTCCACTTAACTCGTTATAAACGTTATTAACATAATTACGTATGACACCAATTAAAGAAATGCCCTTCAAAGGGGCGCAAGGATCGATCAGTGATAAAACGCTGGAGATTCATCATGATAAATTATATCTTGGTTATGCCAAGAAAAAAGATGAGATTCAAGAAAAATTATCATCTTTGTCCGCCGAAGGATTATCCGCTTCCAATCAAACTTATTCGGAATTGAGAGGATTGAAAGATGGCGAGACTTTTGCGGTCAATGGAACGTATTTGCATGAATGGTATTTTGAAAACATGGGCGGTAATGGAAGTATAACGGGAGAAATTGCCGAAGCCATAAGCAAAGAATACGGCGGTTTGGAAAAATTTCAACAAATATTTTCAGCTTGCGGGATGGCGGCAAGAGGGTGGGTGGTACTGGCTTGGGATGTGCACGATAAAGCGCTGAGAGTTTATACGGGCGACGCGCATAACCATAGCGGAGTCTGGGGCGCTATTCCCCTGCTCGTCTTGGATGTTTACGAACATGCTTACTTTATCGATTTCGGTTCGGACCGAAAATCATACATTAATGAATTCTTTACTCACATTAACTGGGAAGAGGTTAACAAACGCTTCCTCGAAGCAACTAAATAACTAACGAACGAGTTCATCCCACTACGCCTAAACGGCTTCGCGGGACAGGTCAAGTTTAAAGACTAAAGTTCGTCAGGAGTTCATCAAGTTGAAAGTCTAAAGTTTATCAAGAGTTACTCATGCTTCTCTTGATGAACTTTAAACTTGATGAACTTGTTACTTGGTGAGATGAACTTTAGACTTGATGAACTTGTTACTTGGTAGGATTAACTTTTCACTTATTGCGGATATGATCAAAATGAATCAACAGGCGCCGGATTTTGCCGGTGTGACAGCTTATCAAAACGGTGAGTTTAAAAAAATCAGCCTTTCGGATTATAAAGGCAAATGGCTGGTGTTATTCTTTTATCCCCGAGACTTTACCTTTGTCTGCCCGACAGAGATAAGAGGTTTCGGCGAAAAAGAGCAAATGTTTAAAGACTTGGGCGCCGAGGTTTTAGCGGCATCCACGGATTCCGAATGGAGCCACAAAGCTTGGTTTGAACGTGACTTAAAAGAAGTAAAATATCCGATTTTAGCGGATACGAATCACAAAGTATCCAGAGATTATGACGTACTGGAAGAAGCCGACGGATCAGCACATCGCGGATTGTTTATCATAGATCCGCAAGGAGTTATTCAATACTCACTGATCAGCGCCGGATCGGTTGGCAGATCGGTTGATGAAACATTGCGCGTCTTGCAAGCACTGCAAACAGGCGAGCTTTGTCCGATGAGTTGGGAGAAGGGCAAAGAAACGCTGGGGAAAGCGTGATGACAGCTGCCAGCTGCTAGCTACCAGCTATTAGCTACCAGCTGCTAGCTAATAGCTACCCGCTGTCAGTCAATGACTACCGGTTATGTCTGTCTTGCGGCTAGAGGCTTGAGGCTTGAGGCTGAAGAGAAACAGAAAGCGTCGCGTAGGTTATACGTGACGTTTTTTTTATTGATTATTTATTGCTGTTAGAAGCCGGCTGCGCTGACTCCGAGCATCAATGAGAACATTGCGCCCACGCCGAGAACCGCTGCCATAAGAACCAAGACTGTGGTTTTATTGGCTACGAAATCAGCAAGAAAACCATCGAAGCTGTCGTTTTTACAGCATTTGCTTTTTGGTCCGCAGGCTTTTTTGGCAACGGACTTGCATTTTTTTGATGTTGGCATATTTTTTATTGAATGATAATTGATTTTTTAAGCTTTTTGCTTTTCTTTTTTAGTGCTCTTGAGCAAATCCTCGATGGCGGTTTGATTCCACCCGACTACGATTTCATTACCCATCTCGATTACGGGCACACCCATTTGACCGGATTTTTTTACCATCTCATTGGCTGCGGCCGGATCGGCCGCAACATCGATTTCAGTGAAGGTGACACCATGGCCTTTGAAAAAATCTTTGGCCAATGTGCAGTAAGGACAGGTTGGCGTTGTATAGATGGTGATGTGCATACTTATCAACAGTACTAAGTATAGCATAAAAACACGCTAAACGATATACACACGGGTGACGGATATGACGTTAATAACGGGAATCGCGTTTATAACGTTTATTACGTTCATAAAGTTTATAACGTTTATAACAAGTTAAGTAGTTAAGATTAAAGTTTATCTCACCAAGTAACAAGTTCATCAAGTTTAAAGTTCATCAAGAGAAGCATGAGTAACTCTTGATAAACTTTAGACTTTAAACTTGATAAACTCTTGATGAACTTGTTACTTTAAACTTGATGAACTCTTGATGAACTTGTTACTTTAAACTTGATGAACTCTTAAGTGACTCCTGACGAACTTTAGACTTTATACTTGATAAACTTATTATAATTCCGCGAGGTAGTTTAATAGCGTTCTGACGCCCCAGCCGGTGCCGCCGATGGGGACTTCGGGTTTGAATTCTTTTTCGGCGTAGGAGGGGCCGGCGATATCCAAATGCACCCAAGGAATATCGTGAGTGAATTTTTCAAGAAACTGCGCGGCCGTGATTACACCGGCCGGACGCCCGCCGACATTTTTAATGTCCGCTATTTTGGATTTGATTAGCTCGCGGTAATGCGAGTGCATGGGAAGCTCCCAAAGATGTTCGCCGGATTGTTTGGACGCGGATTGAAGAGCTTTTTTGATTTCCGAGCTTGTACCGAGCATGCCGGTGATCTCGGAACCGAGTGCGATGATGACAGCGCCGGTTAAAGTCGCGAGATCGATCATGTAATCGGGTTTGATCTTAAGCGAAGCGTAAGCCAAAGCGTCCGCGAGAGTGATGCGCCCTTCCGCATCCGTATTTTCGACTTCGATGGTTGTGCCGTCCATGGCCGAAACAACATCGCCGGGGCGATATGCTGAACCTCCGGGCATGTTTTCGACGGCCACGAATAAGCCGTGGACTTCGGCGTTGACATTGAGCACGGGCAAAGACTTAAAGACACCCAAAACCGTGGCGGCGCCGGCCATATCGATTTTCATATCAGTCATGCCGTTTTCGGGCTTTAGATTCAGTCCGCCGGAATCAAATGTGACGGCTTTGCCGATTAATACCGCAGTCTTGGTGTTCTTGGACTGTTTTGCCGGTTTGTAAATCAGATGTACGAATAACGGCTCATGCTCCGAAGCACGGCCAACCGCCAGCGATGCTTGCATTCCGAGCTTGGACATCTGCTCGCTGTTTAACACTTTACAGGTGATGCGGGTTTGCTTGCCGGAAAGAGATTGAGCCACCTTGGCCATTTCGGCCGGATGCATGTTCATGGATGGAGTGTTAACCAGATCGCGTGCCAAGATGGTACCTTGCGCATAGGCCAAACCAACTTCAATCCCCTTTTGCATTTCTTTTTGCCGTTTGGAATCTTTCAGTGAGATTGTTACTTCCGAGAGGGTTTTCTTTTTCAATTCATCTTTTTCGGTGTGTTTGCGAAAAGATGTGAATTGATAAGAACCCAATTCAAAGCCCTCTGTCAAAGCCTGCATGGCTTGGGTGTCATTTCTGACGGCAGTAAAAAGCGTTAGATCCAAGATGACGTTTTTAGCTTTGACTCCATTGGCTTGTTTAACGATTCGTGCGGATAAACTGCGCAATTGATGATCTTGGAATTTCTTTTTTTCACCCAATCCCAAGAATAAAAGATGTTTGATTTTACCGCCGTTCAACAAAGGCAAAAGAACAGCTTCGCCTTCTTTACCGTTAAAATCACGGCGCTTTAACTCTTGTTCGACCGCAGAGATGACATCCGCAAAACAAGATGGAAGTTTGATTTTATAATTGTCCCCGCTGAAAACTCCTGCAGCCAGTATATCGGCCGGATAGGATCCGATTTCGGCGGTATTAAAAGAATATTGCATACCGGTAAATATTACGGGAAGAGAGAGAATAGGGCAAATAAAAAAGCTCCTCAATCGGGAGCGGAAACGGAGAGCGGTTACAATTTGCATGAACAATCCGCTCTAAGCAGCATACCCGGCAATGGTTCGAAGCGTTCGCTGATATCGGCAGGCAAACAGCATTCGGAACAACGCTCTATCAGCCTTCCGTTATCATCGGGTGCGAATACTTGGGTTTGCGACTTTTGACCCGAGCGAACCATGAACATATCCGTCTGATTGCCGCGAATATACTTTAACAAATGCGAGTTGGGATTAACCGCATACGAATACCCGCAACGCTCGAACATGGATATATCGGTTTCCGAATCTCCCAAAGCCATTGCTTCGGACCAGTTGATGTTGGATATGGCTTTGACAGCATCCAAAATCTTGCCTTTGTCGATGCCGGAATCGATATCCCGCTTGCCGGTGTACAGACCATGTGAATCGGTTTTGTAATACGCGCCGATAACCACATCAAAACCGTATTTGGCACACAAAGGCTCGGCGACTTCGTTGGGCGCGCCGGTAATGGCAACCAGGACGCGCGGTTTGGCGGCGCGAGAATCTTTAGCGGCCTGATAGACGGCCTTGGGGAAAGCGTAAACGCGATTATATGTGGCTTCGATATGATTGGCAGCGATATTGGCGACCCTCTTTTTGGGAATGCCCGCGAAAACCTCGGGGATTGCCAAAAGCAGAAGCTCAATCACTCGGCTGAACGGAGTAACCTGATGATGGTAATCATTGATTGCTTGCCTTAACGGCGCCGTGATGCCGCTTTTTTCCGGAAAAGACTCGGCGATCCAATTGACCAAATCGATCAGCAATTGCCATTTGTAAAATGTTCCGTCGATATCAGTAAAAACGATAAGATTCGTGTTTTTGGCTTGCAATGCTTTGGCCACCGCTTGGATTCGGCTTTGTTGCATTATAAACTCCTTGGCAAGGAACCACGTGCAAGCTAACAAAAACAGGCTTGATTGTCAACCGATCATGATTGACAAAATGATTAATTTAAGCTAAAAAGACTCCGAAGCAATCAAGAAAGGAACTGAAATGTCGGAAACCCCTACACTTAAATTGGGTCAACTTTGTTCCTGTCAGACCAAGAGCAACGTGCAAAATTGTACTTGTTGCTTCAAATGTTCTTTTTGCGGTAAAAGAATTCGGCAAAGATATATCGAAGAACACGAAAAAGAGTGCCGAGCCAAGCAAGGCCGAAAAACGCCGGAAATCATCTTTACGGGTGATGACAAGACATAACTCCCCCATTTCTGTGCGGGAGTTTTTTATTCGATGACTTGAGGCTTGGGAAAAACATCGTCTATCCTAACCGAAGGAGTTGAAGTTATATTGTCACTTGCAGGCGCCGACAGAGGCTCGAGTTTTTGCAAACGGCCTTGATCGAAGACGGGTGCAATGGCCGGAGCGGGAACCGGACGAATCAACCAAGCGAAAGCTATACCGCCGACAAGAGAAAAAACAAATAGCGCGATGGCGATGATTTTGAGTTCTTTGAGGCTTTCGGTTCTTGTATAAGCATAAGCCCGGTCAAAGAACATAAAAACAAAAATCAATGAAGCGGAGACAGCTGAGACCAAGCACCAAGAGCAAAATTGTTCTATGACGAACCGTTGTATGTAAGTTAAAAAAACCGATTCGGCAAAACCCGCCACAGCAAAAAGAACCATCATAGCTCGCGCCGGCCAGAGCTTTGCTTCGGGCGCATAAGCGCGGAATATGCCAAGCACCAATATGGATAAATAAAAAACCACGCCGAAAAACGGGGTCGGAATGCCGTAAAAACTTGCCCACTTGGACACACGGACAGTATCACAACCATGGAGTAAGGCTCCGCATTTGAGATCGGTGCCTGTTGAATATGTGTAAAGCAGGTATGAAGACGCAAAAAGCCCGGCCAATGCGGCCAGCATAATCATTCTGCGGGATAAGATGATTTTTGATTCAAGGGACAACATATATAAGCTACAAGCCACTAGCTGCTAGCTGCCAGCCAAAGATTAGCCAGCCAGCAGCTTCAAGTCACTAGTCACCAGCTTCTAGCATATACGATCAGCTAGCAGCCAGTGGCCAGTGGCTAGCAGCTAGTAGCTAGTGGCTAGCAGCTGTTAGTTAGGACAGATCTCGGGGTTCCAGAGACCGCGGTTCGCGGCTTTGGCGGATTGTTCCAAAGCGCGGAGTTCGGCTTTACGGGCTTTATTTTGCGGGAAAGAGACATAAGCATATGCATATCCACTCTCAACCATTAAAGCGTTAAAATCCGTGCCGTCGGGCAAAAAAACATTGCGCAAAAGACGGCCGTATTTGTCGATTTCATCGGCTTCGGGATCAGACTCAAGCAAGATGCGCTTATCGCTTAATGTTTGCTTGGCGAAATCCGATGCCTGTTTGCCGAAACATTCAACCGGACGGCGCGGATCCACGGTTTCCGGTGTGTTGATGCCCAATAAGCGCACGCGGACTGTTTTATTGGGCTCCGAATCCAAGACAGTCTCAATCGTATCGCCATCTACAACATTAAGCACTTTGGCATTGGTTGGTATCACTTCCTCCGCAAAAACAGATTCGGATTCCGTTACATCCTCAACACCTTCGTCATCGCTGTCGATGTAATAATCCCGCTCCGTTTCAACATCAAAGACAGTATCAGTGGAATCGACTTGCTCTTCAGCCTCGGTTTGGATAGGCGTATCCGCGTAGTAAGAAGCGATTAAAAAAACCACCAATCCGGATATGATGCCAAACAGCAATTTTTTGTTTTTTTGAGTCATCATGAACAGAGTATCATTAAAATCAAGCTTCGTCATCCTGAAAAAACGCCAACAAAAAAGCCCTGTTTCGGGCTTTTATTTTTACTCATCATCCTCGGAGTCATCATCGTCGTCGGCATCTTCTTCTTCATCAACTTCCTCGTCGTCGACCACGATATCTTCGTCATCAAACCACATAGTTTTTGTATTTAAGAATTATTTAGGATTAAATATTAAACTGGCTGATTTACTTGGTCAAGAGAAAATATCCCCAACAAAAAAAGCCCGATAAATCGGACTTTTTTACTATTGTAAGGCTTAGGCCTCGGGGGCAACTTCAGGAGCTTCTTCGGCGGGGGCTTCTTCTACGGCTTCAGGAGCCGTTTCTTCTGCGGGCATCGAAGTTTCTTCGGTTTCCGGTGCGTCTGTCATAGGCGCATTTGTCATGTCGTCAAACATCATAGTAGTGTTTAGGTTAAGAATAAGTTATTAATTATTCAGCAGCTTGAGCTTCTTCAGCTTGAGCTTCTTCAGCCTGTGGCTCTGCAACCGGCTGTTGGTCGTCTCCATCAAACATCATATAAATGCAAGAGATATTAAGAATTAACGTAGAAACACTTTAGCATATTTAACAAATAATGTCAAGGTTTTTGCCTCAATGATGATAAATTTTCAAATAAAAAGCCTCCTTGGCTTGTAGCTAAGGAGGTTGGTTCCGAGGCAGGGATTCGAACCCCGATAAACGGCTTCAAAGGCCGCTGTCCTACCATTAGACGACCTCGGAGTGCGGTTAGTATAGGTTAAATAAGGGTTTTTTGTCAAACATCGGATCAAGTTGCCGAGACGTTGGGCGCGAGAACCACGAATAAAACGGTTTTACTGGGTATGGGGTGGGTTTGCGGTTGGTGATGGATAACAAAATCGAGAGTATTCTGCGCCAATGTACCGGCCAACAAGCGCTGGATTGTTCCACTGCCCGCGCCGGCGATGATTTTTACAACCTTGTAATCTTTACGCGAAGCGCCGGCATGCTCACGGCTTAAAAAATCCAAAACTTCCTGTTTGGCTTGGTCTTGCGACAGCCCATGCAAATCCAAAACCGGCACGGTATCACCGCCCAATTCCGCGAAAAAAATCAAGCTGTCGAATTTCATAAATATAGCTGCAAGCCTTCGGCTACGTTTATAACGTTGATAACGTTCGTAACGTTTATAACCCCGAAGAACTCACTTCATTCGTTTTCGGGGCAGGCTGTTTGTAACGAGTTCAGTGGTACTCTTCTGCGTAGGGATAAACCTTGTGTTTATCCGTGCTATGACGACAAATAATCATTTAAGCGCGGATAAACACAAGGTTTATCCCTACGAATGATCAAGGTTCGTAGTTCGTAGTTCGTAGTTCGTAGTTCCCGGTTCCGCGTTTTCAACGCTTGGTTGGTTTTTTACGTTTAGACTGTTTTGGAGTTTTAGGAGGTTTCGAAAGTTTGACCGGTTTCTTTGCGGTTGTCTTTTTGACGGGCTTGCGGCTTGTGGCTGATGCAAGTGGAGATTTCTCACGTCCGATTCGAAATGACGAATGTTTGGATGATTTCGCAAGCTTGGTCGGTTTCTTTGCGCCGGTCTTTTTGACGGGCTTGGTGGATTTTGTCGATTTGACCGGTTTGACAGGTTTGGAAGCTTTTGGTGATAAAGGTGGAGATTTCTCACGTCCGATTCGAAATGACGAATGTTTGGATGATTTCGCAAGCTTGGTCGGTTTCTTTGCGCCGGTCTTTTTGACGGGCTTGGTGGATTTTGTCGATTTGACCGGTTTGACAGGTTTGGAAGCTTTTGGTGATAAAGGTGGAGATTTCTCACGTCCGATTCGAAATGACGAACGTTTGGATAACTTCGCAAGCTTGGCCGGTTTGGTCGATACGGACGGTTTGGATTGTTTTGTTTTTAGAGTTGGAGATTTCTCACGTCCGATTCGAAATGACGAACGTTTGGTGGGGGTTTTTGCGGGTGATTTTTGCAATGACTCCAGCTCTTGGAATAATGCTTTTAATGAAGCTGTGAGACGGTCTTTGTCTTGATAATCGCTATCAGCCAAAGCTTGTGCCAATTTATAACTCTCGCTTGGCAAAAGCGGAAGCTGCTGGATGATATTCCAAGCTTGCCAAGCTGATTCGGGCAAAGGCAGAGAGTATAAACCGTGCCGTTCGAGCCAAGCGCGCAAGGCCGCGGGAAACTCGGGGCTGCGCATAGAGATGTGCTCGCCCACAGCGCAGACGTGGTTTTTGCCGGAACAGAATTTTTGGCAATGCGTAATGCCGGTTACCTGCCAATCCAACAGCCAATCACCCAAGACCGGATCACCCTCGGGGTGCAGATAGGCTTCCGTGAAGCGATCATGATCAAAAAACATCTCGCCAAGACAAGCGCCTTGTTTATTAAAAATCAGTAACAACGTTTTTTGAACCTTCATATTATCTGAGGATTGGACACGTGGATGATTTGCATGAGACGAGGGCGTGCGTATTGTTTTTCGCGCTTGTCCAAATCTTTCCAGATATCATTAAAACGGCGCAAACTGCAACGCAAATCATTTAAAGCATTGTTTTTGGTGGATTTGGACGCGCGGGCCAAACGTAAACTTTTGGTTAAATCGGCATCAAGTTCGCGGGCACTGTCGATAGCCATGGCAACCCGCGGACCGGGAACGCGATCAAGATGAGGCAGAGCCGAGGCTTGTTTGTAAGCGGCCGCACTGACTCGACGGGAATCGGCCATCCACCGGCGAAAAAACGCTTGCCAACCGCGATCATGCAGTTGATCAAATAGACGCGCCAAATGATTGGCTGTAATTTTTATCTCGATTTGTCCGGCTTTGGTTTGGAAAGAGCGGATCAGTGAGTTCATATCGGCCTTTGGATCCAAGAAATAAAACAGCTCAGCCAGAGACTCGGCGATTTTGGAGGCCTCCACTTGATTCAAGTGCTGCATGCCCCGCAAGGAATCGATTAGCGCATCTTGCCAATCTTGATTATCAGAAGCAAAAGGTGAATCGTAAGCGGTTTTAATGAATGACGTTAACAGATCGCGGTTCAGATCGGTTTTGGCAATGGCGTGATGGCGTCCCGGATTGCGGAGACTGTTTATATAGGTGGATTGAAAAACACCGGCCGGTAAATCTTGAAAATCCCGTTCGAGTTTGAAAAGCAAATCTTGAGGCAATAGATCCCAAGCGATGTTGCCCGCAAAAGCAAAAACAAGGCTCGTGGGCAATATCGAACATAAAGTTTCGGGATCTTGAGCCGGATCGTAAACCGAAACTTCCCAGCCTCCGTTTGAACCTTGTTTGGATGTAACGACAACACCGCTTGCCGAACCGTGTGCCAAAGGGTGCGGGGCGGAATGGTTGATGTAGGTTAATGACTCGAGCCAATCTCCGGGAAAAGATTGTGCCAAATGAAGGATCTCGGCATCACTGACTCCCAGAGACGAGAAACCTTTGACTGCACATTGTGAGTGATGATGATGAGTATTTACCGGTTCGATGAGCCTGGAGCGTGAGGAAGAATTTTGAGACAGGATGGTGTTTAGATGATTGGCCAAAACATCTTGCTGTTGATTTTTATGCGCAAAAGCTTCGAGCAATGCTCGTTTTTTGTTCCAATCAATTGTTTCATTCCTCCTTGCCTCCGGCATATTTATTTTTTGAGATATCGGCCAACCGCGGCCCATGATGAAAGAGAGACTATGATGATTATGGCCATTCCTTGGGCGATGATGAGGGGCAATAAATTATCAACAAAGTATGATTTTAAGCCCGGATCTTCGCCGTCGTAAAAAGAAACCAGATACGGCTCGCCGAAAGAGATGATGAGCGCGACCAAGCCCGCGGCAATAGCCAAAGACAGGATGGCAAAAAAGATGGCATCCAAAATAAGAGGGAGGCGGACAAAAGCGTTGGATGCGCCCACCAAACGCATGATGCCGATTTCTTCGCGTTGAGTGTAGATGGCTACGCGAATGGCGTTGTAGACTATGAGCGCTGAAAAAATCGCGAAAATCAGGGTGAGTATCAGACCGAAATAACGGACGGAATCCGCAATTTGCTCCACCTGCTGGATGGCAATCGAGTGATCGTCATAAGTTTTGTTTTCGATGGCAAAAGAAAATTGCGGATTGTTCAGATTTTCCATCAAAAACGGATAATCCGTGGTTTTGCGGGCTTTGATAACCATGGTTGCGCCAAGAGGATTTTCTTCAAGCTCATTTAATGCATCAAGTATGGTTGGCTCATTTTTATGACGCTCGGTAAAAGCGGTAAGAGCTTCTTCGGCTGTCATGATGGTAACGCGTTCGACTTGAGGAATGGATGCCATATAAGAACGCGCTTGATCCAAAATGGCATTGGGGGTTTCGGGTTTGAAATAAACACTGACATCGATCTTTTTTTCCAGAATGGTGACAGCCGAAGAAGCCAAAGCGTTGACACCGACCAAAACGTTAACCGAAAGCAGGGCCAGCACCAAAACCAAAACCGTTGCCAAGCCGATCCAAGCATTGCGCGTGATGTTTTTGACCGCGAAAGAGATGACGCGACCCACGGGGGTGATGATGAACATAATCAGCTTTGGATAAGGTATTTACCGTGTTTTTTATCGGAAATGATGCGTCCGTCGGCCAGAGTAATAACCCGGCTGCGCAATTCGTTGACAACTTCGCGGTTGTGAGTGACCAAGACGACAGTACTGCCGAAATCGTTGATTTTTTTGAGAACTTGAATTACATCGGCTGTGTTAATGGTATCCAAATTACCGGTCGGCTCGTCGGCAAGCAGAATTTTAGGGCGGTGAACCAAGGCACGTGCGATGACAACACGTTGTTGCTCGCCTCCGGAAATTTGATGCGGAAAGCGGTGAGCTTTTTGCTCGAGGCCCACGACCTTGAGAACATGAGGCACGGTTTCACGGATACGGCGGTTTGTTTCGCCGCTGACCTCGAGAGCAAAGGCTACGTTTTCCCAAACCGTTTTTTGCTTGAGCAGTTTGAAATCTTGAAAGACGACGCCGATTTGCCGGCGCAGATAGGGAATATCGCGCTTTTTGATGCGGGTGATATCCCAACCGCCGATACTGATTTTACCGCGTGTGGGACGCTCTTCGGCGATTAACAGCTTGGCCAATGTGGTTTTGCCGGCTCCGCTGGTGCCCACAATGCAAACAAACTCACCCGGCTCGATAGAGAGATTGATATCACGCAAGCCATGAACATCCGAACCGTATATTTTGGAAATATTTTGTAAATCTATCATGTTGATTTGATTAATAACTCCACAAAGGCTCTGCCGGGATTGGTGCGGGCGCGGGAGTTGGGGCTGTAACAGCCACAGGCACAGCCGGTGCGGGCGGAGAATCAACAGGCTCTACGGTTACATGAGTCAAGCCCGCTCCCAAAGGAGCGATTTTTTGAAAAGCGACCTTATCCAAATCAATTACACGATCCGGGTGGATATCGCGCTCCGGCCCGAAATCGTTAATACGCACTACGACCGATTTGGTTGGATCGTTGGTGCGGGTGACTTTAACGTAACTTCCTTTGGGAAAATCGGGTGAAGCGGCGCAGTCGCAATTTTTGTAAGCATACCAAGAGGCATAGCCCTCGGGCATATAGCCCGGATCTGCGGAGGCTTGCGATGCGGTACTCGGAACAAGGACAAGCTGGACGCGGGAATTTAAACGGACTTGAGCGCGAGCTCCGTTTGCGTCAGTAATTGCCGGAACAAGCTCGATTTGACCCATTATGTTTTGCTCGAAGGCGCAAGACCAAGCCGGATCGGATGAGCAGAGCTCCGTATAGACTGTAAGTTTGGTAAATTCGGGAGAATCGGGTGCGTTGGTGCGCCAATGAAGCTCGATTACATCACTCATGGCGGGATGGCCGGATAAGGAGGTTGAAGCCGTTTTGACTGATGTTAAAACGGTAAGAACGCCGGGCGCGGGAATATCATCGGCATCGAATGCGATGTTGAGATTGATTTGCGGTAAATCCAAATCAACCTCGCGCTCCAAAAAGCCGATATCCAAGAACAATTGCGTAAAGGTGGAAGAGCCGAAAAAGTTAGTTATGGCGGATGCGTGCTTGACCGGAAACGCCAAAACCAGTAAACTCAAGGACATTAAAATTATCGTGATCTTTTTACACATAACATAGCCAAAGTATATCACAACAGCGCATGATTTGTAACGTGAATAACTTCTTTACCGCACCTGCCCAAGTCATAACGTCGTAACGTGACAAATTGTTTTCGTAGGGATAAACCTTGTGATTATCCGTACTGATACGATCATCTGTTGTCTTGGCACGGATAAACACAAGGTTTATCCCTACGAGTAAGGTTTGGCTAGAAGCTGTCGAGTTGGCCGAAGTAGCTCAGTTGGTAGAGCAATGCTTTCGTAAAGCAGAGGTCGCGGGTTCGAATCCCGCCTCCGGCTCCAGAAAAAAACCGCGTAAAGCGGTTTTTGTTATGTCGATTGGATAAGGTTATGAGGTCTATTCGAATTTGAGATAAACAACAACATCCTCGGATTGACGGCGGTTGATTAATTCGTTTTCCAAAGCGTACATATCGCCTCCCTCGGCCATGGCCGCGGAAACCTTTTGTTCCATAACCGCGGGTTTTAAAACATTATCGCGAAAATCCTGCTCGCTCCAGCCGTAATTATCCAATAAATATTTGGCGATATCAGTGGTATTTTGCGCGGCGGCCTCGGCAACGATTTGCTCAAAAATTTGATCGATTTCCTCTTTGGAAACGGTTACCTGGTTTTTCTCGGCGAATTCTTCCACCATTTTTTGTCTGATTAACTGTTCCATTATATTTTGACCCAGCTCGTTTTCCGAGGGCATGGTAGCGCCGACATCTTGACCGGCTTCACTGTTAATAAAACGCTCCACCGCATCGCGTGTTTCCAAAAAACGAGTATAAGTAACGGAACGATTGCCCACATAAGCGGCGGGCAAAGCAAAGGTTTTGGCCATGATGCGCGCCGAATAGCCGTCGGTTTGTTTGGCGTAAATGCCGTAAATATTGTAGGTGATAAAAATAGCAACAGCAGACACCAAGACGAGTGCCGAAATTATAACGGCGATTTTTTTTGTAAGAGGATTCATAGATAAAATTAGGCAGCCGGTTTGGTAAAGTAATCCCACCAGCGCTCGGGATTGGAACGGGTATCGGTCATAGCGGGAGGCTCGGGAGTGATGTCGATGGAAGACCACTCCGCATCCGCCGGTGATACGCCTTCGAGGATAATCACATGTTCGCCGGGTTTTTGCAAATTAAGTTTTGCCCGTGACTCGCGTTCCAGATATTGAGTTGATTGAATTTTTTCCGCAAATGCCGCCAATTCGCTGCGCCGGCCTTCAAGAGCCGCGGCTTTGCTTTCCAGCGCTTGGATTTCACGGTCCACGCTCCAACCGCGATAAGTTTCGCGTACCGTGGACATGCCGACCACAAAAAGAATGGCAATGTTGGCTATCAAAAACAACGGCCATTTGGCTTTGGCTGCAAGATTCAACGAATAATTGCTTTGCGACTCCGGAATCATAAATTATTTCATTTTTTGATTCTCAACATCCTCATAATCTTCATCAGCGTCTTCCTCGTCAGCCAAATCATGTTCTTCGGTTTCAAAAAATTTTTCCATGGCCTCTTTTTTTACGGCTCGGCCCAATACGGCCTCAACATCGGCAACAATATCATCATCAACCTGATCCAAGAGGCGGGCGATACGGCGCAAGCGCGAACGGCGATCTTTGGGTTGGTCGGATTCGGTTTTTTTGGACTCTTTGGCGGAAAAAGACCGGACATCGTTAATGAGATCGTGCAGTTTATCGGGATAAGGAACTGATGTGACTTCGATATTGGTGGATTGACCGGCGGTTTGCACACTGACCGAGCCCATGCGGAATATTGTTTGCCAAATGCCTTTACGTTGCCACGAAACATCCTGAATCGCATCGTAAAAAGCCTCGGAAACACGCCGTGAGAGCAAACCTTTTTGATCTACATCAACCAAACGCAAATTGGTTACCACCAAAACATCGGCATTCCATAAAAACAATGCGCGAATGGCTAAAATGATTCCAATGGAGATACAGCCGGCAAAAATCAATAACCCGATCAAGCCCCAGCTCATCAAGGGAAACAGTAAGAAAAAAGGCACCACGATAAGCAACATGGCGATAAACAACGAAGGAATCAGGGTAAATAAATGCCTGCGCACCAAAGCCTCGATGTTTTCTTCTTCTTTAAGTTGAATTATGGATTCGATGCGGAACATAATGCTTAAGCTACTAGCCACTAGCTTCTAGCTTCTAGCCACTAGCTTCTAGTTGCTATTATAGTCGTTAGAGTTGGGTTTAGCAATACGGTTTTTGAGGGATTGGCGGGCGACTTCGCGCTCGTCCCAGGGGATTTTTTGGCCGTTTGCGACACAGATTGCTTGTTCGGAGCCTTTGCCGGTAAGCAAAACCAGATCTCCGGGTTCGGCCAAGGTGATGGCTTTGTTGATAGCTTCCTTGCGATCGGATATGAGGAATAAGTTCTGATCTTCGACTTTACCCGCCTCTTTGGCGCCTTGGGCGACGTCGGCTATGATTTGCATGGGATCGTCATCGTAAGGATCTTCGTTGGTGATTATCACGATATCCGCGGTTTTGCCGGCCATATTGCCCAAAACGGGACGGCGGGCAATATCGCGGCCGCCTCCGCAAGAGCCGAGGACGTGGATAAGACGCTTCGGCTTAAGCTCGGATATGGTTTGATAGATGACGGACAATGAGGCGGGTTCGGGCGCGTAATCGACTAAAACAGTAAAAGGCTGGCCCTCGTTGATGGATTCAAAACGGCCGGGAATATTTTTGATGGCCTCTAGAGATTTGATGGCCGACTCGGTGTTGACTCCGCAAATTTTGGCACAAGACAAAGCGGCTAAAGCATTGTAAGCGTTGACTTTGCCCATGATGTTGAGGTTGATGGTTCTGCCGGCGATGACAAAGGAGACTCCATGCGCGGTTTCTTGAATATTTTCGGCACGCATATCGGCGCACTCCCCTGTTCCGTAAGTGACGGTGTTGGCGAGCTCGGGAAGTTGGAAATCTTGCCAGTGCTCATCATCGCAATTTAACACGGCGAAGCGCGGAGCTTCCGTGCTGTTCAAGATTTTGGGCGGGAGCGAGGCCGTGTGTTGGAACAAGCGGATTTTGGCTTGTTTGTAATTTTCGAAACCGCCATGAGCTTCGATGTGTTCGGGGGTAAGATTGGTGAAGACGCAGAGGTCGTAGGCGATGTTTTGGTGGCGGTGCTGTACAATGCCTTGAGATGATGTTTCCACCACAGCGTAAGCACAGCCGGCATCCACCATTTGGCGCAAAAGTTTTTGCAACTGAAAACGACCCAGCATGGTCATCTTGGTATCGTTTAACCACTCTTTATCTGCGACTTTGAAAATGGCTGTGGTGGTGCAACCCGTTTTGGCTCCACCGGCTTCGAGCGCTTTAGCGATCATGTAAGCCGTGCTGGTTTTGCCGTTGGTACCGGTTACACCGATCACAATCATTTCGCGCGAAGGATTATTGTATATCAAAGCCGCCGCATAAGACAGCAGATAATGATAAACCGCTACCAGCCCGCGAGGGGCGAATTTTTTCAGTTGATGAAACATAACTTAAAGCTTCCAGCTACCAGCTTCTAGCCGCTAGCCAAAAATTACTCTTTTGTCATTTCGAACGCACGTGAGAAATCTCCGCTGTTATTACTGGCTATCAAGAAGACGTTAATAACGTTAATAACGTTTGTAACGAGTTCAGTAGTTGAAGATCGAGGCTTGTCAAGAGTAACTTAAGCTTCTCTTGACGAACTTTAGACTTGACGAACTTTGATCTTAGCGTGCTCCGCTCAGTTATCGTCAATTTAGCAAAAAAACGGGGATTTGACCAACTTTTATGGTCAGAGGATGGTGACTATTGACATTTTGGCTTAATTATGCTAATTTATGACATTCGAACTTTGACAGCCTTAGGCTGTGTTTCTAACGTTTATAATGTTTATAACGTTTATAACGAGTTGTGATGTAACTGGGTTTACCGCATAACTCGTTACGAACGTTACGAACGTTACGAACGGAAAAGAAGGAGAAACCGATGAACAAGTTGATGATGATGATGGTGGTGTTGGTTGCGATGGTTGTTGGTTGCAGTGGATCGGTGCAGGGCAAGGCCAAGGAACCGATCCAGTGGACGACCGCGGAAAATCCCAATCAGGGATCTTCGGAAGCGTCCGGAGAACAGGCGGAAGCAACGCCCGCCGAGCCGGTGGACGTGCGTACGAATGTGAGCGGTCTACCGGCCGAATGCAAGGGCGTATTGCCCGCAGCAACCAGGATGGCCAGCAACTTGCTGGTGTGTCGTTGCCAAGACGGCGATACGACAGCCGTCTGGAGCGTTCACAGGTGGCAGGCTCACTACCCGTACTGCAACAATCCCGAACCCGGGCAAGTGTTGCGCCACAAGGTGGTGAAGACCTCTGCGACCGCATCCGTCACTTCGGCTCCGAAGCCGGCTGTGAAGGATGACAATCCTTACGCAGAAGGCAAGCCGGTTGCGACAACCAGCCGGACTCAAATCGACTGCGAGACTCGCGCAGAAGGCGATGCTCGTGCGGTCATCTGCTCCGTGGCCAAGGATAACCAGCCGAAGCAGACATATCAGTGCGTTGGCCCCAAGGTCAAGGCACTGACCCTCGGGGCAAAGTCGAATTACACCGGTGGCGCGCCTTGCACTTGCGAAGGCGGAAGACCGCCGACTCCGGTCGCGGCCACGGCGAATACGTGGATGTGCGACTAACAAAAAAGCTACAAGCTTCCAGCTACCAGCTTCTAGCCAAAAAAGCTGATAGCCGATAGCTTAACCCCTTCAGACGATCTTGTTTGGAGGGTTTTTTTTAACTTGAAATATCAGTAACAACCCTCGTAGGGGCAAACCTGGTGTTTGCCCGTGCTTAAGCGAAGCAATGGCAATTATGGTTTTTACAGCACGGATAATCATAACCCTTCGTATAACTTCGGGTCACAGGCAAGGATTATCCCTACGAAAGAAGGTTTTGGCGGAGATTTCTCCCCTCGGCATGAGCTCGGGGCGAAGGCACATCCGATGCGCCTATGGCGTAGAAATGACGAAATTGGTTTTTTCAGTGCGGATAAACATCCTTCAACGCTGAAGCTACTCAGGACTTCGCGAGGTTTATCCCTACGACAGAAAAAATGACAAACCTTGGTTGGTTTGGCTAGTAGCTAGTAGCTAGTAGCTTGTAGCTGTTATTACAGCCCGTAAGTCAGCAACGAGGTGATGGCAAAGCCTAGGGAGATGATCATGAGGGCGGTGCCGAAAAAGATGAGGATGGGTTGGGCGAGGAGAGCGCCCAAGAGCATAAAGCCGAGACCGAAAGCTTGAAGTGTAAATTTAACTTTACCGGCTCCATTGGCACAAATGTATTCGCCGCGGCGGCGTCGCGAGTAGGCGCCCAAGACAATCAGGAATTCCAAAAAGATGACAGTGTAGGCCAATAGAGGCGAGACATTGCGAACGATAAAGATACCCCCAACCGAAGCCATTAACAGTTTATCGGCGGTTGGATCCAGAATAGCTCCCCAAAGAGTGATCTGCTTGCGGACTCGAGCCATGGCGCCGTCCACCATGTCGGTGAATGCGGTAAAAGCAAATAACGGAAGCAAGATAATCCAGTTTTCTATCAAGACAAAATAAACGTTGGCGGGAATTAACAGCAAGCGCAAAATGGTAATGTGGTTGGGCTTGATCCAATGCGGAATCAACGGCAATAATGTTTTGGCCAAAATACGATCTTGCTTGTAAAGCACGACGGTTTCATTGGTCATGAATTTTTTTTCGGTAAGCCATCCCATAACAACGGTATTTATGATAACATGAATTCAACAAATATGGGAGAAAGAACATTAGATGCCATAGCGGGCATCGTATTCGTTATATTGATACTGGGCATGGAATACTGGGCGCTGGATTTGTTTTCGGCCACCAGACCTTATTTATGGACATTTGCCATCTTGTTTCACGCTTATGTATTCGGCAAAAACGTTTTTCCGGCACGGCACTGGTTGATTACATATTTATACGGTTTTATTTTACTGATTGCGGTGCAAAGTATATCGCAAGTAATCTGGTTTTATATCGGCGCGCCTTTGGGCAGTCTTTCGGATGCTTGGTCACTCTCCATCGCCATAGCGGCGGCTCATCTTTCGGGGGTAACCGCGGAAACGGTTTTGCTTACTTCGGCTCCGCCGGTTCCGCAAAGCGAGCCATGGGACAATAAGCGCAGATTTTTAGCTGCGGTCATCGGCTTGGCAGCGATTGCGGCTTTTGTTTTTGTTATTGTTTCAGCTTGGAATGCGCGGACTTTTGAAAGCATTCGCACGCCTTGGCCATTACTGGACGCCGGAGTACTGCCCGCAATCGCTTTGCTGTGGCTGGCGGTTGCAGCCAGCGCTTTAATCGTGAGATGCGCCACCTTGGCATCGATTCATGCGGCATTGGCCATTTTGGCGGTACTTGGCATCGCACCCATCATGTATGTTTTGGGTTACGGCTTTGACGGCTTTTTACATGTTGCGGGTGAAAAAGTGTTATTGAATACGGGAACATTGGAGCCAATGCCTTATTATTACATGGGTCAATATGTTTTCAGCACTTGGATAGCCAGAGTTTTTGATTTGCCCTTGGAATACATTTCGCGCTGGCTCATACCGATTATGGCCGCCATATTGTTTCCGGCAAGTTTGACTTTTGCTTACCAGCGCTTTTCACCCAATTATTATACGGCTTTGATTTTAACTTTACTGCCTCTCTCAATGTTTATAGCGCCGACTCCGCAGGGCTTGGCAATCATTGTCGGGCTCTCGGCCGTTATGCTGGCCATCGGCTCAGCCGAAAAACATATTCGTATAACCGGTCCCATCTGGCTGGGGTTGTGGAGCATAGCCATTCATCCTTTAGCGGGCATACCGCTGACGTTATTCGCCATCGCTCTAATGATCCGCAGATCCGCATCTTTACCGGCCGGTATTGCCTCGTTTATCATTGCCGCGCTAAGCGGATTGGCTGTTCCGGCTTTATTTTATGCGGCCAGCGCCATTGTGCCCAGCCTGGCCATTCAATGGGATTTTAATTCAGCCGGTCAGGCCGGAAGTTGGATTGATACCTTAAAAGGATTATTGCCTTGGCTGGGTAATAAATTCGTTTTATGGCCGGCTTGGTCATCACTGGTAACGGCTTTCGTGCCGATTTTGGGTTTGGGCTTGGCTTTAGCCGGATTCTTTTTACCGATCAAGGTACGCCGGCGCACGGCCATGTTTTTGGCCGCCTCCGCATCGCTGATAATTTCCGCGGGTTTATTGGAACATGCCAGTGATTTTACCGAGCTCATCAGTTATGAAAAAGGTGATTATGCGGGCAGATTGATGCAGATGGGAATCATGATGTTGATAATAGCGGCCGTACCAACCTTGAGTTTCTTAATGGAAAAAATCCGTACCGGCATACCTATAGCGGTTTTGGCCGTCTTGTTGTTTACCGGAGCCATAGGCGCGGCCAATGCGCACAATGCTTTGCCTCGGCATGATTCGGTGGAGGCCAGCAGAGGCTGGAGTACGGGCAAAGCCGAAATCGAAGCGGTTCGTTGGATTGAGAGATCGGCCAAAGGCCAAGAGTATACGGTTTTAGCCAATCAAGCCGTCAGCGCGGCCGCGGTTAAAGAATTGGGATTCAAGCGCTACACCAAAGATAATGTTTTCTTTTACCCGATACCCACGGGCGGTCCGCTCTACGAAATTTATCTGAAAATGACATACGAAGATCCATCCATCGAGACCGTACGCGAAGCCTCACGTTTGGGTCAAACGGATTTGGTCTTTGTGGTTATCAACGATTATTGGTGGAAGGCTCAAGAGCTGAACGAGCAAATATCAAAAATAGCGGACGCGGAATGGGCCATCGAAAACCGTAAAATCATGATTTACAGATTTGATTTTGCAAAATGATATGCACGCGGCCAAATTCGAATCATTCGGAAAGAGATTTTAGCAAGCGCTCCATTACGCTGTCGATATCATGTTGAGATAAAATTGAATCCGCCAAAGCAAGATCCGGATTTTTTTGCAGTTGATCTTTGATGGCTTGGGCCAGCTTTTCCGAATCTCCGGCGGGCACAAGCGTGCCGTAACCTTGGAGAAGCTCCCCCGCTCCGCCAATATCGGATGCCACGATGTTGGCACCCGCGGACATGGCTTCGAGTAAAACAGTGGGCTGATTTTCCAGCAGTAAAGACGGAAAAACAAATAACGAAGCTGACGAGTAATAATCGGCAAGTTTGTCGTGATCCATGGCACCGAGACACTCGATTGACGGGTCGTTTAACTTTTTGATGGTCTCGAGATATGAACCGGAACCGATGATGACCAAATGAACATTCAAATTCGTATTTCCCTCCTTCGCCAAGGCTTCGGTGGGCAGGCGAAATTCGTATTTCTGCTCCTTGGGCGCATTCGCCTCAGGCGAAGTATTTCGCTTCGTATATTGTGTTTCGAAATTCGAAATACGAGATTCGAAATTCGATGTGTCCGGATTGTGTTGCAAAAGTTGCCAGGCTTGGATGAGGACTTCCGCGCCTTTGTCTTTGGACACTCTGCCGACGTATAAGACTGTTTTAGTCCCAGAAATGTCCGATATTCGTGGTTCGTGGTTCGTGGTTCCCTCCTTCGCTAAAGCTTCGGTGGGCGCGCGTGGTTCGCGGTTCGCGATTTGAATAGGATTGGGAATGACTACAGCTATGGAATTGGAAAAGAGATTAAAACTTTGATGATATTGAAGAAGCCAAGTGGATGGGGAAATCACGGTATGCGGAGATCCCAAGGCTTTGGATCGTTGTTTGGCCCAAAAAGAACGCCATAAACGGCGCAGAGACGCAAAAGATTCAGCAAAAAGAATTTGACCGGACGGCTCGAACATTTGCACGTCGTGAAGGATATGTATCCAACGAATACCCGATTGACTTAAAACTTTGGGAGTACCCCACCCGCAACCGGTGAGATTATGAGTGATGATGACATCGGGATGAAAAGTACGGACGGACTCGATAAGTGCGATGTTGGGCGATAGATCTTCAAAATGAAAAATCAGACGTGATAAAAAATTACGCTTGGGCAAATCCGCATAAGGCGTTGTGGTTTGCGGTTTGAAGACTGTGATTGATGAATCGCCGGCTTCCATTGGAAAAGGTTCCGGAACAAAAATATGCACCTCATGACCGTGAGATTTGAGCCACTCGGCTTGCAAAAAAGCGATTTGACCGGCGCCTCCGCGGGCATTGGGCGGGTAAGAATTGGCGACAAGCGCTATGCGCATAATTGTTGATATTGTTCGATCAAGGCCTTGGTATGCATCTGCCAATTAAAAGTTACGGATTTGGCGCGCGCGGCCGAAGAGTATTGTTTGCGCAAGTTTTCATCGGAGGCCATTAAACGCAGAGCTTGCACCAGACAATCCAAATCAGCTTTGGGTATAAGCAAGCCCGCGTCTTGAGCGATGACGCGCACTCCGGGCAAACGGCTAGCCACGATTGGTACTCCGCAGGCCATGGCCTCGAGCATGGCCAAGCCGAAAGCCTCGGCGCCATTGGTGCTGGGAAAAGCGAAGACATCCATACTACGATAAGCACAAAGCAAATCTTCTTGACTCAAACGGCCGGCAAAATGCACTCTGTCGGATACTTTAAGATCTCCGGCGAGACGACGATAGCTTGACTGCAAATCGCCGTCGCCAACCAAGAGCAGATGAATGTTTTCGGGCAAGCGGGGCATGGATTTGATAAGCATGTCCACACCTTTAAAACGATGCGCGCGATCTTGCACGCTGACAGTACCGATGACAAATGACCCGGGCGAGATGCCGAATTTTTCACGATGAGGAACTCCGGAACACATGCAATCCGTATCAACTCCAAAAGGAAGTTCCACGATTTTATCCGGCATTTGATTTATAGCCGTTTTGTATGAAGAATTTTCAGCGTAATCGTATGATGATATAAAAAGCTTATCAGCGGCACGCAACAATTTGGGTTGCATGTACTTGCGGTGCAAATCAAAAATCCATCCTTTGCAACCATCGGCCATGGCATCCATATGCAGAGTCATGACCAAGTGTTTGATGAGACCAGCTTTTTTATAACGCACGATTTGCTCGGCGGCGCCGTAAAACGGATAGTGCAGATGGACCACATCAGCGTCTTGAACGGCTTTTTTCAGACCGCGCAAATAAGCGGCATTGCCGATTCCCAAGCCCGGTAATTCGAGCATGTATTTTGCGGGTTCGCGACCGGCCATTTTGGGGCAAGCCAGCCAAGTTTGAACTCCGCTTTTCAGCAAAGAACGGACTTCTTGGTCAGCTACAACGCCCATGCCACCGCCTTTGGGCGGAGCCACACAACAGATATGAAGGACTTGCATAGGATTAAACTTTAGTTAAAAGTTCATCAAGATAAAAGTTTATCAGGAGTTCATCAAGACTAAAGTTTATCAGGAGCAACTTAAGCACCTCTTGATGAACTTTATACTTTTCTCTTGATGAACTTTTCTCTTGATGAACATGATGCTTTAGCCGGTTACCAGCTAATAATCATTAAATAGCTCGCGTAGAGGGATTTCCAGAAAGGGTTGGCGATGCGCTCGGCCCAGCCGCTTTTGAGTTCTTGATACTCGATCTTGTGAGCCATGCGGGTCATGATCAAGCAATCCGGAACTCGACGCGTGGTACGAATACGTTCGCGGGCTTTAAGGAGATAGCTCCATGTAGAGGGTTTAAGAAAAAAGAATGAGGCTTTGAATTTTTGTTTAAGCCAACCGCCTTTGACCGCAAAAGCCCAAATGGCCATGTCAGTGGCAATAAGCGCGGGCAATAAAGCAATGATTGTTAACAGTTTATAATTTTTTAGGATAACAAGCCAGCGGTTGCGCTCCATAAGGTGCCATTTGGCTATGGAACGCGAAAATTCGTAGTGATGAATGACCTTGCTTTTGGGAGCCAGATAATTACTGCGTCCCGTAAGCATGATGCGCCAGCCCAGGTCCAAATCCTCGTGATAAGCAAATAAAGTTTCGTCAAACAACCCAACTTCGTTTAAGACTTTAACGGGAATCAAGACTCCGGCGCCCGAAGGATAACCTATAGCACGAGGCTCGGTTGGCGCGGATGATAGTGGATCGTGATCGCCCATGCAGTAGCCGAAACCTAAAAAATGCAAAGCATTGCCACGCGAGTTGATTTGATTTTGATTGTCACCGCGGATTAAGAGAGATTGCACGGAGCCGACCAGTTCTTCTGTTTTGGCGACTTTAATGGCTTCGGACAAAGCATCCGGAAAAATTTCGGTATCAGGATTCAATAGATAAACATAATCACTCCCCTGTTGCATTGCCCATTGCATTACATAATTGTTGCCGCCCGCAAAACCCAAGTTGACATGCGGTTCGTGAATGCGGACTTCGGGCAATGAATTTTGCAAAGACTCGAGTTTGCGCTTAACTTCTTCCACAGTGCCATCACCATCTTTATTGATGACGACGTGGATGCGCCAGCTGTCGCGAGGGTAAGCGACTTTGGCGAGCGACTCGAAAAGAGCGTCCATGAATTTGGCATGATCGTAGGAAACGATAATCAACTCGACTTTGGGATGAGCGGGTGATGGTTCTTGAGTTTGATAATCATTGAGTTCAGACATAACTTGCTAAGCTACCAGCTACGAGCTACCAGCTGCTAGCACACCCCCAACCCCTTATCAGGGGCTATAAAACCGTTGTTATTTCTGCGACTAAGGCCATCGGACGTGCATGACGTTTATAACCCCGAAGAATTCGCTATGCTCATTTTCGGGGCGGGCTGTTTATAACGAGTTCAGTAGTTAAGTTAAAAGTTCATCAAGTCTAAAGTTTATCAAGAGAAACTTAGGTAACTCTTGATGAACTTGTTACTTTCAACTTGATGAACTCATCAGGGGCTTAGATTCTCAGATTCTTAGATTCTAGGTTCCAAGTTCCAAGTTCTAAGTTCTCGGTTCGTCCTTCAGTTGCGAGAGCGCTTCGCGTTCGACGAGGTTGGTGATTTTGCGTTCGGTTTGTTCGTTTAGGATGAATAATTTGAAGATGAGAAAAAATTGAATGGCGACCGCCAAATAGAGGACGAGATCCACACCGCGGCCAACGCCGAATAGAGAGGCTAAACGTTCGGTGAGCTCGGGAATGAGGGTTACGGAAGCGCCGGCCAGCCAAAGCAAGCTCCAGAGAAGAGCTTCTTTAATGGTGATTACATTTTGACGAAAACGCCGCCAAGTGACGATTAAAGCCAAAACAAAGCCTAAAATTAGCAAAAATTGGATAAGCATAAACTTATCTTACATAGTACCTTAATAAACCCTGAAAAGTCTAACTTTTTCAGCTACTAGCTACTAGCTTGACGTTTATAACGTTCATAGCGCTTATAACGAGTTAAGCGGTTACGGCAGATCCTCCCAACCTCCTTATTAAGGAGGCGCTCCGTGTAAGTCATTCTCAGTTCTCTGCCTGCCCACCGAAGCTTCGTAACCCTCGAAGCTTTTCAGTACCATGAAAGGCGCCTCTACGAGAGCCGGTTTATACCAAACTCTCCTCCTTTTTAAGGAGGAGTACCGAGCGTATAGCGAG
>JAEAMF010000588.1_pt1 | contig 41365 bp, 47 predicted proteins | sample 8958721 | NCBI WGS metagenome assembly JAEAMF01 (sample SAMN16933255, study PRJNA681124) | bioreactor sludge metagenome | isolation source: anaerobic bioreactor treating anionic surfactant - SDBS | place: India: Bengaluru | collected 2019-02-28 | reverse complement strand
CCCCTCGGGTGAGTGATAAGCTCAGGTTGGATAATACAAGGGTGGGCGGCTCCACTCCTGCGACATGATCATTCGCGCTACTGCTGCCGCCCACGCGTTCAGCTCCCTCATGAGCAGACGCGCCGGCTATTCGTAGTGTGCTTGAACGCGTGGGCGGCTTTACCATGCTGGCTGATCACCCCATCGGGTATAGCCGCCCACCCTACAGAAGCGATAGCGTCCAATCAGGCGGCCGCTTCGAGCGCCACCATGTCCACGCCGGGCAGCTTGCACTCGCCCACCGCCGCGGCCACCGCGTCGATCGCCGCGCGGCGGGTAAAACTCTTGCGCCACAGGATGACGACCCGGCGCGAGGGCGCCGGATGGGAGAAGGGCACGTAGGTCAGCAGGCCGTTGGGGTCGTGCATGTCGGCCACCGAGGCGCGCGGCAGCACGGTCAGGCCGATGCCGCTCGCCACCATGTGGCGGATGGTCTCCAGCGAGGAGCCTTCGAAGGTGCGCTGCATGCCGTTGCCCGGCGACGAATAGCGCGCCATCTCCGGGCACACTTCCAGCACCTGGTCGCGGAAGCAGTGGCCCGCGCCCAGCAGCAGCATGGTTTCCAGCTTCAGGTCGTCGGCCGGGATTTCCTTGCGCTTGGCCCAGGGATGCGAGCGCGGCATCGCCACCACGAAGGGCTCGTCGTACAGGGTCTGCATCGACATGCCATGCTCGGGCAGGGGCAGGGCCACGATGGCGGCGTCGAGCTCGCCCTGGCGCAGCAGTTCGAGCAGTTTGTGGGTGTAGTTCTCCTGGAGCACCAGCGGCATTTGCGGCACGGTGTCGATCAGGCGTTTCACCAGCGGCGGCAGCAGGTAGGGGCCGATGGTGTAGATCACGCCCAGGCGCAGCGGCCCGGCCAGCGGGTCCTTGTTCTGTTTCGCCAGTTCCTTGATGGCGGCGGTCTGCTCCAGCACGCGTTCGGCCTGGGCCACGATCTGCGCGCCCAGCGGCGTGACGGAGACTTCGGAACCGCCGCGCTCGAACAGCGTTACCCCGAGCTCGTCCTCGAGTTTCTTGATGGCGACGGAGAGGGTGGGTTGGGCGACGAAGCAGGCTTCGGCGGCATGCCCGAAGTGTTTGGCGCGCGCCACGGCGACGATGTATTTCAGCTCGGTCAGTGTCATAGGTTTTTTCCACGATGTCACGGCTGGTATGCCGTTTATCCTGACACAATGTTGGCATTTAGTCAGCCAGGATTTCATCACCCCCTCATCATAGTCGATATAATTGCCGGGCAGGATTTCCGCCTGCGTTTACGCGAGGTACCCATGTCGTCCACCTTCGGTCCGGCGGAAGCCCAGGCCTACATCCACAAGCTGCTGACGGTCATGCATCACCAGGGCGGCTCCGACCTGTTCATCTCCAGCGATTTCCCGCCCAGCATGAAGCACCAGGGCGCGATGAAGCCCCTGAGCCAGCAGCGCCTGTCCGGCGAGGTCACGCGCGCGCTGGCCCTGTCCCTGATGAACGAGCGCCAGCGTCTTGAATTCGAAGCCGAGATGGAGTGCAACTTCGCGATCTCGCTCCCCGGCGTGTGCCGCTTCCGCGTCAACGTCTTCGTGCAGCAGCAGAGCGTGGGCATGGTGGTGCGCACGATCGCCTCCGAGATCCCGAACTTCGAGAAGCTCGACCTGCCGGAAGTGCTGAAGGAGGTCGTGATGACCAAGCGCGGCCTGGTGCTGGTAGTCGGCGGCACCGGTTCCGGCAAGTCCACCACGCTGGCGGCGATGATCGACTACCGCAACAGCAACTCGGCCGGCCATATCATCACCGTGGAAGACCCGGTGGAGTATGTCCACAAGAACAAGAACTGCCTGGTCACGCACCGCGAGGTGGGCGTGGATACCCACTCCTGGCACAACGCCCTGAAGAACACGCTGCGCCAGGCGCCGGACGTGATCCTGATCGGCGAGATCCGCGACACCGAGACCATGGAGCACGCGATCGCCTTCGCCGAGACCGGCCACCTGTGCCTGGGCACCCTGCACGCGAACAACGCCAACCAGACCCTGGACCGCATCATCAACTTCTTCCCGGAAGAGCGCCGCAACCAGCTCCTGATGGACCTGTCGTCCAATTTGCGCGCGGTGGTGTCGCAACGCCTGATCCGCACGGAGGACGGCAAGGGCCGCAAGGCGGCCATCGAGATCCTGCTGAACACCCCGACCATCGGCGAGATGATCCTGAAAGGGAACTTCCAGAACATCAAGGAGATCATGCACAAGTCGCGCGAACTCGGCATGTGCACCTTCGACCAGGCCTTGTACGAACTCTACAACAAGGGCTACATCGGCTACGATGAAGCGATCCGCAACGCCGATTCGGCCAATGGCCTGCGCCTGCAGATCAAGCTCTCGGGCGAGCGCAAGGGGCCGGACGGCAGCGCAGGCAGGGCCACCGAGCTGTCGATGGCGATCGAGGAAGAAACGGAAGACGACGCACCCACTACCACCTGATTTTTTACAAGCCTTATGCCTGCATTCGAAAACAAGATCTGCACGCGCGCCGAGCTGGCGCAGCGTATCGCCCAATTACCGAAGCCGGTGGTGCTGACCAACGGCGTATTCGACATCCTGCACCGCGGCCACGTGACCTACCTGGCGCAGGCGCGCGAACTGGGGGGCTCGCTGGTGGTGGCCGCCAACACCGACGCCTCGGTCAAGCGCCTCGGTAAGGGCGACGACCGCCCGCACAACACCCTGGCGGACCGCATGGCGGTGCTGGCGGCACTGGAATCGGTGAGCCTGGTGGTGGACTTCGACGAGGACACCGCGCTTGCCGTGGTGCTGGAGGCGCGCCCGGAAATCTATGCCAAGGGCGGCGACTACGACATGACGAAGATTCCGGAAGGGCAGGCGGTGCTGGCCTATGGCGGGCGGGCGGTGGCGGTCGACTTCGAGCATGACCGCTCGACGACCAAGCTGGTGGCCAGGATCCGGGGCTGACAAAGGAGTCCGCATGCTGATCGCCCAAGTCACCGACCTGCACCTGCACGCGGATCCCGGCCATCCAAACCTGGCGCGTTTCGACAGGGTGCTGGATCACCTCCTGTCCCTGCAGCCGCAGCCCGGACTGCTGGTCCTGAGCGGCGACCTGGCCGACGACGGCGCGCTGGAGAGCTACCGGCACCTGCAGGGGGCGTTGGCGCGCTGGCCGCATCCGCTGCGTTTCGCGCTGGGCAACCACGACCATCGTGGGCATTTCCGCGCCGTGTTCGGCGAGAGCCACGACGCGGACGGTTTCGTGCAGGGCCGCGACGAGTTCGGCGGACTGGAGGTCCTGGTCCTCGACAGCCTCGAGCAGGGCCGCCACGGCGGCGCCTTCTGCGAGGCGCGCGCCGCCTGGCTGCGCCAGGCAGTGCAGGACAGCCGGGGTGCGCCGTTGCTGGTCTTCCTGCACCATCCGCCCGTCGACGTCGGCATCCCCTGGATCGACCCGGGGCCGGGCCAGGACTGGATCGCCCGCCTCGACGCCGCGCTGCAGGGCGCGCAGGTCGCGGGCATCTGCACCGGCCACGTGCACCTGGCCGGCGTGTTTCCCTGGCGCGGCCGCCAGGTCGTGACCTGTCCGTCCTCGTCCTCGGACCTGAGCCTGGGCGTCGCGCCCATGGCGGCCGGGCAGCCGGACGGACGGCCGCTGGTGGAGCAGGGCAAGCCGGCCTTCGCGCTGCACCGCTGGGAAGACGGCGCCCTGGCGACGCTCTTCGGCCGCTGCCCGCAGCGCTTGCTGGCGCGCTGGGATGCGGGCACGCAGCCCATGGTGGCGGCCATGCTGGCCGAAAAAAAACCGGCCTAGGCGATCCTGTCGCTCTCGATGCGGCCGTCTACCAGGGTGATGGTGCGGTCGCATTGCTCCGACAGGCGCGGGTCGTGCGTCACCAAGAGCACCGCGCAACCGAACTCGCGGTTGAAACGGCGGAACAGCTGGAACACTTCGGCGGCGGATTTGCTGTCGAGGTTGCCGGTCGGTTCGTCCGCCAGCAGCAGGGCCGGACGGGTCACCAGGGCGCGCGCCACCGCCACGCGCTGTTGCTGGCCGCCCGACAACTGGTCGGGCTTGCGTGCTTCCATGCCCGCCAGTCCCACCTGCTCCAGCAGGGCGCGGGCGTGATCGGCCTGCGCGCGGGTCGGCTTGCCGCTTACGGCCATCAGCGGCATCAGCACGTTTTCCAGCGCGGTGAAGGCCTGGATCAGGTGGTGGAACTGGAACACGAAGCCGATGCTGCCGCCGCGCAGGGCAGTGCGGCGGGCGTCGTCCATGGCGCTGGTCGGCTCGCCGAGCAGGAACAGCTCGCCCGCCGTGGGCCGGTCGAGCAGGCCGATCAGGTTGAGCAGCGTGCTCTTGCCGGACCCCGATGCGCCCACCAGGGCGGCGAAGTCGCGCCGCTCCAGGCGCAGGTCGATACCGTGCAGCACCTCGACTTCGGTCGGCTTGCCGACGTTGTAGCTCTTGCGCAGGCCGTCCAGGCGCAGCACTTCCTGGCCGGCGTCGCGCCCGGGATCGCGTTCAGACATGGCGAATCGCCTCCACCGGATCGAGGGCCGCCGCGCGCCGCGCCGGCACCGCCGCCGACACGATCCCGGTCACGGTCGCCAGCGCCGCCGCGCCCGCCAGCAGCGCGGGATCGAGCGGGATGGTGAACAGCTTCGGCCCGAAGGTATTGAACGCGCCCACCAGGGCGTAGCTGGCGCCGCCGCCCAGCAGCGAACCGGCCAGCCCGAGGAGGGCGCCCTGCACCAGGAACACGCGCAGCATCTGCCCGCGCGTGATGCCCATCGCGCGCAGGATCCCGATCTCGCGGGTACGCTGGACCACGCTGACCGACAGCACGCTGGCGATGCCGAGGGCCACGCTCAGGGCCACGAAGGTGCTGATCATCCGCGTCGACAGGCTTTGCGAGCGCAGCGCGTTCATCAGCTGCGCATTGGTCTCCATCCAGCTTTCCACTTTCAGGCCGGTCAGGCGGGCAGTGCGCGCGGCGATCTCGCGCGCCGCGAAGATGTCGTCCACGGTCAGGTCGATCACGGTGGCGGCTCCCGGCAGGTCGAGCAGCGACTGGGCCTGCTTCATGTCCAGGTAGACGTAGCGCGCATCCAGCTCGCGCACGCCCAGCTCGAAGATGCCGGCCACGTTCACCACGCTCTCGCGCCCCTGGCCGCCATCGAGCCGCAGCTTGTCGCCGACCCGCATGCCGAGGTCCTTGGCCAGCTGCCTGCCGATCACGGCGTCGCCCGCGCCGATGCGGAAGGCCCCTTCCACGATGTCCTGCTGGATCGGGATGATGCGCTGGTAGCGCGGCGGATCGATGCCCACCAATGCTACCGACTCCAGCGCGTCGCCGCGCCGCGCGAAGGCCGGTCCCGAGATCAGGGGCGAGACCGCCGTGATGCGCGGCAGGGTGTCGAGCACGTCGCGCACTTCCTGCCAGTTGTTGATCGAGCGCAGGCGCTGGGCGCGCTTGCTCTCCAGTACCAGCTGGGTGGTGCCGGCCGCCGGCGGCAGTACCCGGTTGTGCTCTTCGGTGGGCTGGACCTTGATGTGGGCCTGGGTGCCCAGGGTACGGTCGATGATGTTGGCCTGCAGCCCGTTGATCAGGGCGGTCAGGAACACGATGACGGCGACGCCGACGCCGATCCCCACCAGGATCAGGATGCTCTGCGCCCGGCCTTCGCGCAGGAAGCGGGTGGCGATGGTCCACTCGAGCCACATGGGTCAGTCCAGCCTGGCCGGCAGTTCCCTGCGGGTGGCCGAGTCGGCCGGCATCGCGGCCGGCGCCGGCCGTACCCGGTCGCCGGCGCGCAGGGTGGCAGGCGGATCGGCCAGCACCCAGTCGCCGGCGCGCAGGCCGGCCGTGACCTCGGTCTGGACCAGGCCGCGCAGGCCGAGCTGCACGCGGCGCCGCTCGGCCCGGCCGTCCGCCACCACCCAGGTCTCGGCCTGCCGGCCCTGCACCGCAAGCAGGGCATCGTTCGGAACCACGATGGCGCGCTCGCGCCGGCCGGTTTCCACGTTCACCGAGACGGTCATGTCCTGGCGCAGGAAGGCGGGCGCCGGATCGACGGCGAGGCGCAGGTCCACGGTGCCGCGCTGGGGATCGACGGCGGGGGCGATGAAATCGACCCGGGCCTTGAAAGGCTGCAGCGGATAGGCGTCGGCGACGCAGACCGCGCCCTGGCCGACGGCCAGCACCTCGAGATTCTTCTCGTCCACCGGCACCAGGATCTCGGTGTCTCCCGCGCGCGCGATCTCGAACAGGATGCGGCCCGGCTGCACCAGGTCGCCCGGCTCGGCGTTGCGGGTCAGGACGGTGCCGGCGACTTCGGCGCGGATGGTGGTCTTGGCCAGCTGCGCCCTGGCATTGGCGAGCCGCGCGCGCGCCGCCAGTTCGCCCGGATTGCCCGGCACCAGCGCACGCGCGGCCAGGCGCGCCTGCTCGGCCGCGATGCGGGCCACGGTTTCGGCCTGCGCCGCCTGTTCCATGGCCTCGCGCGTGATCATCTGGCGCTGGAACAGGTCGCGCCGGCGCGCCGCTTCGCGGCTGGCCTGGGCCAGCCGCACCTCGGCTTCGCGCAGGCCGGCCTGGGCCTGCGGCCGGGTCGACTGCTGCAGCTGGGCCAGCTCGGCCTCGGCTTCGCGCACCGCCGCCTCGAGCTCGTCGGCGCGCAGGATCGCCAGCACGTCGCCCGGCCGCACCGCGTCGCCTTCGCGCACGCGCCGCTCCAGCACCACCGCCGTCACCGGACTGCCGACCTGGGCGCGCGAGACCGCCGCCACCCGGCCGGTGGCCACCACGGTCTGCACCATGGGCCGCTCGCGCAACTGGTAGGCGGCCAGCTCCGGCCCGCGCATGCCGTGGAACAGCCACCAGGCCAGCGCAGCCAGGATCAGGACGGAGGCAATGACGAGCAGTCGACGTCGTTTCACGGCATTCTTTTTGTTGGAATTGATGAGCTTTATTCTAAACGAAGGACTGCGGGTCAGGGCGGTAGCCCATCCGGTATAGACAAGTCATGTCCCTTCGCTGACCCGGTTTTAAGCAAAATTTTAAGCGTGCGTCGCGATTGTGAACCTATATTTAAAGCAGAAACATCATAGTGAACCGCTTGCGCATACAACTTATTCAGGATGTATCACTTAACCGGAGAACTGACATGACACTGCAAGGTTTCCTCAAATATGGCTTGGTGGTCTTTGCTTTCGCGGGCAGCCTGGCCGGATGCGGCAGCAGCGACGATGACGACGATATGGCGCCGGTCGCGATGCAGAAGAACATTGCCGACGTCGCGCGCGAGCAGGGCTTCACCGCGCTGCTGGCGGCATCGAGCAAGGCCGGCATCGCCACCACGCTGGCCGACCCGAACGCCCAGCTGACCGTGTTCGCGCCGACCGACCGCGCTTTCGGCGACCTGGCCACCCGGCTCGGCTTCGCCAGCGCGACGGCGATGGTCGATGCCCTGCCGGCCAGCGCGCTGCAGAACATCCTGAACTACCACGTGCTGACCAGCCGCAAGGCCTCGTCCGACCTGGCCGCGGGCGGCGCCAACCAGCAGACCGCCTATTCCTATGCCGGCGCGCCGAGCCGCCTGAACTTCGACTTCAGCAGCGGCGTGAAGGTCACCGACGCCGCCCTCACCAGCGCCACTGTCACCACCCCCAACGTCGGCGCCAGCAACGGCGTGATCCACGTGGTCGACAAGGTGCTGGTGCCGCCCGGCGTGCTGAACATCGTGCAGATGGCCCAGGCCAATCCTGCCTTCAGCTCGCTCGTCAATGCCGTGGTCGCGAGCAACCTGCAGGGCACGCTCGCCGGCGCCGGCCCGTTCACGGTGTTCGCACCGACCGATGCCGCCTTCGCGGCCGCGCCGCAAGGCTTGACTGCGGCCCAGTTGCGCACCGTCCTGACCTATCACGTGGTATCGGGCCAGGTGCTGTCGACGCAGATTCCCTTTGGCACGCCGGTCGCCACGGTCGCCGGCCAGAACATCGTGATCTCCGCCGGCACGCCGCCGACCATCCGCGACACCACCGCGGCCTCGGCGCGCATCACCGCGGTCGACGTCAGGGCCAGCAACGGCGTGATCCACGTGGTCGACAAGGTCTTGATCCCCGCGCTGTAGGCAGCTTGTCCTCGGGGCGCCGTGCGCATGGCGCCCCCTTATCCGTGGCAAGATGCCGGATATCGACATGGATAGAGGGCATCGATGCGCATCCTGCTGGCAGAAGACGACAGTTCGCTCGGCGACACCATCCAGGCCTGGCTGCGGCTCGACGGGCACGCGGTCGACTGGGTCCGCCGCGGCGACTCGGCCCGCACCGCGCTGGCGACCCACCGCTACGACTGTGTGCTGCTCGACCGCGGGCTGCCCGGCTTGTCGGGCGACGATTTGCTCGCAAGCCTGCGCGCGGCCGGCGACACCGTGCCGGTAATCCTGATCACCGCCTTCAATGCGCTGTCCGACCGGGTCGAGGGCCTGGACCTGGGCGCCGACGACTACTTGGTCAAGCCCTTCGAATTGGAAGAGATGTCGGCGCGCATCCGGGCGGCGGTGCGGCGCGGCGCCAGCCAGGCCAGCAACCTGCTGGCGCACGCCGGCATCGCGCTCGACCTGGAGACCCGCCAGGCCAGCCTGCATGGCCGGCCGGTGGCGCTGACGGCGCGCGAATACCACGTGCTGCTCGCGCTCCTGCAGCGCAGGAACGGCATCGTCACCCGCGCCCAGATCGAGGAAAGCCTGTACGGCTGGGGCGAGGAAGTGGAGAGCAATGCCATCGAGGTCTACATCCACAATCTGCGCAAGAAATTTGGCAGCGACAGCATCGTCACGGTGCGCGGCCTCGGCTACCGGCTGAAGGAACATGCGTAAGCCTGCCGGGCCGTGGTCGCTGCGCCGGCGCCTGCTGGCGGCCATCCTCGCCGCCAGCAGCGTGCTGTGGCTGGCCGGCCTCGGGACCCTTACCGCGATCGCCTGGCAGGAGACCGGCGAGGTGTTCGACGATGCGCTCGAGGAATCGGCCTATATGCTGATGGCGGCTACCACCGACCTCGATGCGCGCGGCCTGCTGGCTCCCTTGCCGCCGATGGAGGGGGACGGGGTGCGCCGGGTCGACATGCAATACCAGGTGGTGGCCGGCGGCCGCGTCGTGCAGCGCAGCGCCGGCGCCCCGGCGCATCCTTTCGTGGGCGGCTTCGACGACGAGCATGGCTTCGCCGACCTGCGGGTGGACGGCGACGACTGGCGCGTGTTCGTGGTGCGCGACCGGGCGCGGCGCTTCGAGGTGCAGGTCGGCCAGCGCGCCGACAAGCGCTTCGAGATCCTGGAAGACCTGGCCGAGGCCCTGTGGCTGCCGGCACTCGGCATCCTCCTGCTCCTGGGGCTGGTGTGCTGGTGGCTGACCGGGCGCGTGCTGGCGCCGCTGCGCCGCACCGCGGCCAGCATCGCCGCCAAGACCCCGAGCGACCTGGCGCGGGTGGCGCTCGATGGCCAGCCGCGCGAACTGCTGCCGATCGTCGGCGCCCTGAACGAGGTGCTGGGGCGCCTCGACCAGGCCTTGCAGGCCGAGCGCCGCTTCACGGCCGATGCGGCCCACGAACTGCGCACGCCGCTGGCGGGCCTGCACATGCACGTGCAGCTGCTGCAGCGCCAGCATCCCGGCCTGGCCGAGTCCTTCCACAAGCTGCGCCAGGACATCGGGCGCCTGACCGCGCTGGTCGACAGCCTGCTGGCGCTGGCGCGCCTGGACCCGCTGGCGCGCACCCAGCTGGTGAGCCAGGCGGTGGCGCTGCCTCCCCTGTTCGCGGCGCTGCGCGCCGAATATGCGCCGGAGGCGGCGCGGCGCGGCATCGACCTCGCCTTGCACAGCGCGATCGATCAGGTAGAGGGCGACCCGCAGATGCTGGAGATCGTGCTGCGCAACTTGGTCGGCAACGCGCTGCGCTATTGCCCGGCCGGCAGCCGGGTCGAGGTCGAGGCCCTGCGCCATGCGGGCCGCGACCGGATCGCCGTGCGCGACGACGGCCCCGGGGTCGACGCCGCCAGCAGGGCGCGCCTGACCGAACGCTTCTTCCGGGTGCTGGGGCAGGAGGAGGGTGGCAGCGGGCTTGGCCTGTCGATCGTCCAGCGCATCGCCGACCTGCATGGCGTCAAGCTGTCCTTCGGGCCGGGCCTGGGCGGGCGCGGGCTGGGCGTGACGCTCGACTGGCCTTCTTAAGATCGGTTTAATGTCCGGCCGGTGTAATGCGCCTGTGTCCCATCATTCACACCAGGAGCCAACATGAAACGCATTCTCCAGATTTCCGCCGTCGCCACCCTGCTGGCCGCATCGGCCTTCGCGATCGGCCAGCCGGCCGGCTATACCGGGCCGTCCGCCAAGCCGGCCGCGGCTTCCGCGACTTCCGGCTACACGGGGCCGTCGAGCGTCCCCTTGACGACCGCCAAGGAGCTGCTCGACAAGGGCAAGGACGACCAGCACGCGCGCCTGCAGGGCAAGCTGCTCAGCCACAAGGGCGGGGACGACTACGAATTCGCCGACCAGAGCGGCAAGATCACCGTCGAGATCGAGCCCGAGCACTTCCCGGCGGGCGTCAGCATCGACCAGAACACGGTGGTTGAGCTGAGCGGCGAATTCGACAAGGAGACCTTCGGCGACTCCAGTTTCGAAGTCAAGCAGATCAAGGTCGTGGGCAAGTAAGCGCCGGCCGCTTCACGGCTCCGGCGCCGTCTCCGGCGGCGCCGGCCTGGCCCGTGCCAGGCGGATTTCCGGATTGGCCAGGTGGACGGTCTGGGTCGGATAGGCAAAGCCGATGCCTTCCTGCTCGAAGCGCTCGAACAGGGCGATGTTGATGGCCTGCTGCACGTCCATGTAGACGGCGTAGTCCGGCGACTGCACGATGTACACCACTTCGAAGTCGAGCGAGGAGGCGCCGTAGGCCTTGAAATGGGCGCGGTCGAACTTCACCTGCGCTTGCGCTTCGACCGCCTCGCGCAGGATGCCCGGGATGGCCAGCAGCTGCTGTTTCGTGATCTCGTAGACGACCCCGATGCCGAACACGATGCGGCGGGTCTGCATCCGCTTGTAGTTGCGGATCCGGCTTCCCAGCATGTCGCTGTTGGAGAACACGATCTGCTCTCCGCCGAGCCCGCGGATGCGCGTGGTCTTCAGGCCGACGTATTCGACGGTCCCCGACAGCTCGTCCACGCTGATGAAGTCGCCCACCACGAAGGGCTTGTCGAGCACGATCGATAGCGACGAGAACAAATCGCCCAGGATGTTCTGCATGGCCAGGGCGACGGCGACGCCGCCGATGCCGAGGCTGGCCACCAGGGTGGTAATGTTGACGCCGAAGTTATCGAGGATCATCAGGACGATCACGGCCCAGATGAAGGTGCGCGCGACGAAGCCGAGCGCGGCGGTCGAGGTGACGGCGGCGGCGTCCTGCGCGCTGCGGCGGGTGCGGTAGAACTGCAGCCAGCCGTGTACGCCGACGTCGCCCCAGCGCGCCATCTGCAGCAACAGGGCCGTCACCACCAGGTGCGACAGCAGGGTGCTTGTCTTGTCGGTGAGGGTGAGCCAGTGCGAGCCGACATACAAGCCAAGCGCGAGCATGAACAGCGGATGGGTGGCAGCCAGGACGCGTGCCGCCAGGTCGTCGACCCAGGTGCTGGTGTGGGCGGCAAAGGCTTCGATGCGCCGGACCACGATCGTACGGGCCGCGTGCAGCACGAGGTAGGTGGCGATGGCGATGCCGAAGGCGATCGACCAGGTCAGCAGGTCATTATTCCAGATCAAATAATCCATCGTCTTCCTTGTTCTGTTTGCATCTCATCAGGCTGCCATCGATACCGGCACCGTGACGCACGGCTCGGCCCGGATTATCCAGTGTAACAATGCATATTCATTGGTACAAATGTAAATACCTTAATGTAAATTAGCGGTGAATGCGTCCCAATCCCTTTTTCGGTAGAAACACGCTGGTATGATCCCGGCTGCCGGGCGCCTGCGGCGGCCACCAGGAACACACCATGAGCGAAACCGAAAAATTCTTTGCACCTCAGAGCGAGGGCCCCATTGCCAACCGTTTCAGCCTCCTGCTCGACAAGGCCGACGACGACGTGATCGATTCGAGCCTGCGGTCCGGCATCGAATTGCGCGGGGCGACTCCCTGGATCCTGATGTTCGCGATCCTGGTCGCCTCGATCGGCCTGAACATCAACTCCCCGGCCGTGATCATCGGCGCCATGCTGATCTCGCCGCTGATGGGGCCAATCGTGGGGATCGGCTACGGCATCGGGATCTACGATTTCGCGCTGATCCGCCGTTCGCTCGCCAACCTTGGCATCGCGGCCGCCATCAGCCTGGCGACCTCGACCCTGTACTTCCTTCTCACCCCCCTCGAAGAGGCACAATCGGAACTGCTGGCGCGCACCACGCCGACGCTGTGGGATGTCCTGATCGCGCTGGCCGGCGGCCTGGCCGGCATCATCGGCATGACCCGGCGCGAAAAGTCGAACGTGATCCCGGGCGTGGCGATCGCGACCGCCCTGATGCCGCCGCTGTGCACGGCCGGCTACGGCCTGGCCAACGGCAACTGGGCAGTGTTCGGCGGCGCGTTCTACCTGTTCTCGATCAACTGCGTGTTCATCGCCGTCTCGACCGTGATCGTCATCGAATACCTGCGCCTGCCGCATCGCAAGTTCGTGGACCAGACGGTCGAGCGCCGCGTCAAGCGCACCTTGCTCACGGTGGTGCTGTTGACCGCGTTGCCCAGCATCTACCTGGCGATCCAGCTGGTCGACAACGAAGTGTTCGGCCACCGCGCGCGCGCCTTCGTACGCACGGAATTCAGCGGCGGCTCCTCGCATGTGGTCGACACGCAACTCAGTCCGCTGCAGCGGCGCATCGAGCTGACCCTGATCGGCGCCCGCATGCCGCAGGCGGCAATCGCCGCCATCGAGAAGAAGCTGCCGCAGGCCGGTCTGGAAGGCGCGACCCTGGTGGTGCACCAGGCCGAGGACAGCCGCATCGACGTCGGCATGCTGAAAGCCGACATCCTGACCGAGATTTACCGCGACACCCAGCAGGGCCTGCGTGAGCGCGACGCCACCATCGCCCAACTGCGCGAGGAACTGGCCAGGCGCACTACCGAGCGCAATGCCTGGCGCGAGACGGCGGCCGACATCGGCGCCGAATTCATCGCCCAGTATCCCACCTGCCGGGACCACTTGATGGGCGTGGCCCTGGTTCCCGGACAAGAGGGCAGGCCTGCGAGCGAAGTGCCGACCCTGACTGCCCGCTGCACGCGCGCGCTGGCGCCCGCCGACGTCAAGCGGGCGCAGGACTGGCTGGTCGCGCGCACCAAGGCGGCGGGCGCGCAACTGGTACTGGTGCCGCCGGCGCGCCGGCGCTGATCAGCGTTTCTTCTTCTCGCCGGCGGCGAACAGCTCGATCTTCTTGGTCGGGCCGGAAACGATCAGGAGGTCTGCGGGAAGGATGCGGGTCTCGGGCAGGGCATGCTGGAAGTCTTCGTTGGCGCGCTTGACGCCGACGATCGTCACGCCATAGCGCGAGCGAACGTGCGACTCGGCCAGGGTCTGGTGGTGGGTGCCGGCCGGTGCATGGATCTTGGCGATCGCAAAGCCGTCCTCGAATTCGATGAAGTCCATCAAGCGCCCGGTGATCAGGTGCGCCACGCGCGCACCCATGTCCGCCTCTGGAAAGATCACGTGATGGGCGCCGATGCGCTGGGCGATCTGGCCGTGTTCCGGCGTCTGCGCCTTGACCCAGATGTCCTTGATGCCAAGCTCGGTCAGCACCATCAGCGTCATCAGGCTGGCCGCAAGATCCGAGCCGATCGCCACGATGGCATGCGAAAAATCGGCCACGCCCAGCTGCAGCATGGTGCTCTCGTTGGTGGAGTCGGCCTGCACCGCATGGGTCAGGCGGTCGCCCCAGAACTGCACCAGGTCTTCACGGTTGTCGATGCCCATCACGTCGTGACCCAGGCGCATCAGGGACTGGGCGACGGCGCCGCCGAAGCGTCCTAAGCCGATGACGACGACGCTGTCGCTCGCCGAAAAGGCGAACTGCTCTGTAAAAATCCTACCCAACAATTGGATGTTCCTCCGGATAACGATAAGGCATGCGCCGTTCGCCCAGGACGAGCGAGGTGGCGAGCGTGATGGTGCCGACCCGGCCGATGAACATCAGCACGGCGAGCAGCAGCTGGCCGCTGGGCGGCAGCTGGTGGGTGATGCCGGTCGACAGTCCCGCGCTGCCGAAGGCGGCGATCACCTCGAAGATGATCTGGTCGGTCGGGAAGTGGGTGATGCGCAGCAGGATCACCGTGCCCACCGCGACGATGATGGAGCCCAGGACCAGCACCGTGATCGCCTGGCGCTGGGCCGAGGCGCCGACCCGGCGCCCGAAGGCTTCGGTATCGGTATGTCCTTTTGCTTCGGCGATCACCAGCAGGGCCAGGATGGCGATGGTGCCGACCTTGACGCCGCCGGCGGTGCCGCCGCTGCCGCCGCCGATGAACATCAGAAAGTAGTGCACGGCCCAGGTCTCGGGGGTGAGGGCGCCGATGTCGACCGCATTGAAGCCGGCGGTGCGCGCCGCGACCGACATGAACATGCTGTTCGATAGCTTGTCGAACACGGAAAATGGCCCGATGGTCCGCACATTGTTCCATTCCAATACAACAATCGCCAGGAAGCCGCCCAGCACCAGGATGAGCGAGCCGGTCAGCGTCAGCTTGGTGTGCAGCGACCAGTGGCGCGGATCGCGCCAGCGGTGGCGCAGGTCGTGCAGTACGGGGAAGCCGATGCCGCCGACGACGATGGCGATCATGATCGGCCCCAGCACCAGGGCGTCGCCGGCGTAGCGCATCAGGCTGTCCGCATGGATCGAGAAGCCGGCATTGTTGAACGCGGATGCAGAATGGAACAGCCCGTTCCAGGCGGCGTTTCCCCAATCCAGGCCATGGCCGAGGTGCAGCCTGAGCGTAAGGACCGCGAACAGCAGCAGCTGGCAGATCAGGGCGACCTTGAACACGATCTTCGCCACGCTCGTGATGTCGCCGAGCCCGAGCAGGCGCGTCTCGGTCTGCGTCATCATGCGAGTGCGCAGCCTGGGTGAACGGTTGACCATCAGGCCGAGGAGGGTGGCGGCGGTCATCAGGCCGAAGCCGCCGAGCTGGAACAGGAACATGATGACGGCCTGTCCGAATCCGGACCAGTAGCTGCCCGTGTCGACGATGGCCATGCCGGTCACGCATACCGCCGAGACCGAGGTAAACAGCGCGACCAGGGGCGGCGCCGGCAGGCCGTCGGCGCGCGCCGCCGGCAGCATGAGCAGCAGCGTGCCGACCACGATGGCCAGCAGGAAGCCCAGGGCGACTGCCCGTGCGGGGTGGATGAGTGTCTTCATGCGCGCATCCGGATTAAGGCGCGCGGCAGGGGGCTAAGGGTTCGAAAGTTCATGGTGTCGTGGGGCCTGGCCGCTTGTCGGCGGCACTCATTGCCTTGAATCACCCGAACCCTAACACATGGAGCGGCGAAGATGCCGCAAAACTGCAGCCATGCCGCTATCGGCGGCGCCGTGCGCGCCAGGTCAGCCCGGCCAGGCCGGCCGCGAGCATTGCCCAGGTCGACGGTTCCGGGGCCTGCGACATCATGGTCAGCCGGGTGTCGCTGGTCCAGTACAGGTGGCGCTCCTGGGTCATGCCTGGATTGAATTCGTAGGCGTAGTGCTGGTCGCCTGTGGTGATCAGGCGCCCGCCGCCGACCCAGCCTTCGGGATCCTGTCCATAGCTGCCGACGCTGAAATGCAGGCCGGTATCCTGGGAAAAGGAAAAACTGGTGGCGCCGCACTGGTAGAACGCATTGCTGGTGGCGGCGCAGGCGATGTAGTCGAGTTCGCCGACGACCAGGGCCAGCAGCTCGTCCTTTTCCAACAGGCCATTGCTGTTCAGATCATGGCCCTTGAACGAGCCGGAGATGACTTCGTCGGGCAGGAAGCTGTTCGACACGCTGTCGTAGAAACCGTTGAAGGAAAAGCCCCAGGAAATGGTGTCGCCGGGGGCCGCGTGGGCGACGTCCGCGTAGGCGGCGCTGCAGCACAGGAGCAGGGCGCCGGTGGAAAATAACTTCTTCATTTGAAACCTCAAGCAAAAACAGGGGGCGCCGATCGACAACGCCACGTGGCCAGCGTACTCCTGTTCGCCAAATACTGTCGCGTTAAATTGTAGATATTTCTACATTGTGTCGTAACTTCGCGACAATAAGTAACATTGCCGATAGGAATGCTTGAAGCTCGTTCCTAGGCTCCGCCGGCGTAGCCGTTCTGGCGCCAGGCCTCATAGACCACCACCGCCACCGTGTTGGACAGGTTGAGGCTGCGGTTGTCCGGCATCATCGGCAGGCGGATGCGCTGGCTTGGGGCGAAGGTCTCGCGCAGGGCCGGGTCGAGGCCGCGCGATTCGGCGCCGAACACGAACACGTCGCCCGGCCGGAAACCGGCATCCGCGAAGGGCGAGGAGCCGTGGGTGGTCAGCGCGAACATGCGCGAAGGATCCGGTTTCACGTCAAGCAGGAAGGCGTCCCAGTTCTTGTGCACCTTCATGGTGGCGTAGTCGTGGTAGTCCAGGCCGGCGCGGCGCATCTTGGCATCGTCGAGCGGGAAGCCGAGCGGCTCGATCAGGTGCAGCTGGACGCCGGTGTTGGCGCACAGGCGAATGACGTTGCCGGTATTCGGCGGGATTTCCGGTTCGACCAGGACGACGTGGAACAACATGTTCTCCTTCAATTTCTATAGGTGGGCGGCGTACGCGCGAACACCAGGTTGGTGACGCGTGCCGCGCCGGCGCGCTTGAGCACGCCGGCCAGTTCATCGAGTGTATGGCCGCTGGTCATGACGTCGTCGACCACGCCGACGTGCACGCCTTCCAGGGCCGGATGGCCTTCGGCCAGGACGAAGGCGCCGCGCACGTTGCGGCGGCGCTCGCCCGGCGCCACGCCCGATTGCGCGGCCGTTTCCACCTGCCGTTCGAGCAGCCGCGGCGCCAGCGGAACGCCGAGCGCGCTGGACAGCGGCCGGGCCAGCTCGAGCGCCTGGTTATAGCCGCGCTCGACCAGGCGGCGCGGCCCGAGCGGCACCGGGCACAGCAGCTCCGGCAGGTCACGCAGGTCCGGAATGCGCGCCCGAACGGCGTCACGCAAGCGGCCCGCCATCCACGGCGCCAGCGCCAGCCGGCTGGCGAATTTCAGCTGCAGCACCAGCCGGTCGACCGGCGCGCCATAGTCGCAGGCCGCCACGGTGGCATCGAAAGCCGGCGGCTCGGCCAGGCAGGCGCCGCAGCGGCGGGCGCCGTCGGCGTTGCCGACAGGGTTGGCGCAGCAGGGGCAGCGCGTGTGCAGGTCTCGCGCATGCGCCTGCGTGCAGGCCGGGCAGACCGCTTGCTCTCCCAGGCTGCCGCACAGCACGCAGCTGGACGGCAACAGCGCATGAAGAACACGCGGCAGCAGGGAGTGGAAAAGCAGGGGCATCTACTCGAATCCACAGGAGCATGTACACTCCGCCATTATCTCACCAAGTTATCGCACTGAGCGCTTCACCACCATGGCTTCACCGCAACCTTCCCGCATGAGCGCGCCGATCGACCTCGAGCGCGTCCGTACCCTGTTCGCCCAGCCCGGCCGCATCCAGGCATCCGATTTCCTGCGCCGCGAGATCGCCCAGCGCATGCACGAGCGCCTGCAGCTCGTGAAGATCGCGCCGAAGCAGGTGCTCGATGCCGGCTGCGGCACGGGCGCCGACCTGGCGCTGCTGCAGAAGACCTATCCGGCCGCCCAGATCCTCGGCATCGACGCCACCCCCGCCATGGCCACGGCCGCGAAAGCGCCGGCGCCGGCCACCCGCTCGCTGAACCAGATGCTCAGCCGTTTGCTGCCGGCCAAGGCCGGCGTGGACATCGTGTGCGGCGACTTCGGCAACCTCCCTTTCGGGACGAACTCGCTCGACTTGTTGTGGTCGAACCTGGCGCTGCACTGGCATCCGCAGCCGGACCGCGTGTTCGCGGAATGGCGGCGGGTCTTGCGGGTGGACGGCCTCCTGATGTTCTCGAACTTCGGCCCGGACACCTTCTCCGAGCTGCGCAGCGCCTTTGCCGCCATGGACGAAACGCCGCACACGCTGCCTTTCGTCGACATGCACGACTTCGGCGACCAATTAGTGGAGGCGGGGTTTTCCACCCCGGTCATGGACATGGAGCGCATCACCGTCACCTACGACACTGCAGAGAGCCTGCTGCGCGACGTGCGCGCCTTCGGCGGCAACCCGCTCGATACGCGCCGGCGCGGCCTGGTCGGGCGCGCGGCGTGGCGGCGCATGCTCGATGCCTTCGAAGCCCAGCGCCGCCCCGACGGCAAGCTCGGACTCAGCTTCGAGGTCATCTATGGCCACGCCTTCCGTCCAGCCCCGCGCACCACCGCGGCAGGGGAGGCGATCGTGCGTTTCCAGCCACGCAAGTCTCAATAACTGCCGGCAACAACGACGCCCGATTTTCCTTGAATAAAAATTACTGATTTGATTATAATCAGTAGCTATTTTTGTCGTCTGGACGAGGAAAACGCTGAAAAAAGCAGCAATCCAGGCGCAAAAATAGAAATACAACGAGAAATGAATTGCAGCATCAGCAGAGCCGCTGATGGCGGGTAGCACAAAGCGACCGGCCCCCAGCGTGTAGGTTCCCACCGATTCCGCAGCGCAATTTCGCGGTACTGGTATAACCGTTCTGCGAATTACGTTTCGGAGCGGCGCCAGTTCGTTCATGGAGCTGTCGACCGTTAAAAAATATTTTTATTTTGGGTGGTTGGGGACAACATGACATACGCATCGCGACTTGGGGCCTGGATGTTCGGCCTCGCAGCAACGGCCGGCATCCCAGCATGGGCGGCTCCGGAAATCACGGGCCGGCCGGTGGAACACCAGTTGAACATGCAGCTCCCCGTGACCGGCGTCGGCGCCGATATCTACGACCTGCACAACTGGATGATGATCGTCTGCCTGGTGATCTTCGTCGGCGTGTTCGGTGTCATGTTCTATTCGGTGTTCAAGCACCGCAAGTCGCTCGGCCACAAGCCCGCCACCTTCCACGAATCGACCGCCGTCGAGATCGCCTGGACCATCGTTCCCTTCCTGATCGTCATCGGCATGGCCCTGCCGGCCACCAAGACTGTGGTCGCCCTGAAGGACACCTCGAACGCCGACATCACCATCAAGGCCACCGGCATGCAGTGGAAATGGGGCTACGACTACCTGAACGGCGAAGGCGAGGGCATTTCCTTCCTGTCCAACCTGGCCACCCCGCGCGCCCAGATCGGCCTGCCGGGCCAGGCTGCCACCGAGAAAAAGGGCGAGAACTACCTGCTCGAAGTGGACAACGAGATGGTGGTCCCGGTCGGCAAGAAGATCCGCATGGTGTTCACCGCCAACGACGTGATCCACGCCTGGACCATCCCGGCCTTCGCCATCAAGCAGGACGCGATTCCGGGCTTCGTACGCGACGGCTGGTTCAAGGCCGACAAGATCGGCGTCTACCGCGGCAATTGCGTCGAGCTGTGCGGCAAGGACCATGCCTTCATGCCGATCGTGGTGCGCGTCGTGTCCGCCGAGGACTACACCGCCTGGGTCGCCGGCGAGAAGAAGCGCATGGCCGCCCTGGCCGACGACCCGAACAAGGTCTGGACCATCGACGAACTGAAGACCCGCGGCGAGCAGGTCTACGCCGCCAACTGCGTGGCTTGCCACCAGGCCAACGGCAAGGGCGTGCCGAATGCCTTTGCCCCGCTGGACGGCTCGCCGAACGTGCTGGGCGCCAAGGCGCACCAGATCGACATCCTGCTCAACGGCCAGGACACCCCGGCCTACCCGTCGGCGATGCCGGCCTGGAAGCAGCTGTCGGACACCGAGATCGCCGCCGTGATCACCTATACCCGCAACACCTGGTCGAACAAGGCTGCGGAAAACATCGTGCAACCGGCGGAAGTGCTGGCTGCCCGCAGCAAATAACGTAGCACTGTGTTAGCTATCTAAGCTTCAGGGAATCGACATGACTACCAGCACCATCGATCACGCACACGACCACGGCCACGACCACGCGCACGACCACCCACACGGCTGGCGCCGCTGGCTGTTCGCCACCAACCACAAGGACATCGGTACCCTGTACCTGTGGTTCTCCTTCATCATGCTGCTCTCGGGCGGCGTGCTGGCGCTGATGATCCGCACCGAACTGTTCGAGCCGGGCCTGCAGTTCTTCCGCCCCGAGTTCTTCAACCAGCTGACCACCATGCACGGCCTGGTGATGGTGTTCGGCGCGATCATGCCGGCCTTCGTGGGCTTCGCCAACTGGATGCTGCCGCTGCAGGTGGGCGCCTCGGACATGGCCTTCGCCCGCATGAACAACTTCTCGTTCTGGCTGCTGCCGCCGGCGGCAATCCTGCTGGCCGCGTCCTTCCTGTCGCCGGGCGGCGCCACCGCGGCCGGCTGGACCCTGTACGCACCGCTGTCGACCCAGATGGGCCCGGGCATGGACATGGCGATCTTCGCCATGCACATCATGGGCGCCTCGTCGATCATGGGCTCGATCAACATCATCGTCACCATCCTGAACATGCGCGCACCGGGCATGACCCTGATGAAGATGCCGATGTTCTGCTGGACCTGGCTGATCACCGCCTACCTGCTCATCGCCGTGATGCCGGTGCTGGCAGGCGCCATCACCATGACCCTGACCGACCGTCACTTCGGCACCTCGTTCTTCAACGCGGCCGGCGGCGGCGACCCGGTGATGTACCAGCACATCTTCTGGTTCTTCGGCCACCCGGAGGTCTACATCATGATCCTGCCGGCCTTCGGCATCGTCTCGCAGATCATCCCGGCCTTCGCCCGCAAACCCCTGTTCGGCTACGCCTCGATGGTCTACGCGACCGCCTCGATCGCGATCCTGTCCTTCATCGTGTGGGCGCACCACATGTTCACCACCGGCATGCCGGTGACCTCGCAGCTGTTCTTCATGTACGCCACCATGCTGATCGCGGTGCCGACCGGCGTGAAGGTGTTCAACTGGGTCGCCACCATGTGGAAGGGCTCGATGACCTTCGAAACCCCGATGCTGTTCGCGGTGGGCTTCATCTTCGTGTTCACCATGGGCGGCTTCACCGGCCTGATCCTGGCGGTGACCCCGATCGACATCCAGGTGCACGACACCTATTACGTAGTGGCGCACTTCCACTACGTGCTGGTGGCGGGCTCGCTGTTCGCCCTGTTCGCCGGCTTCTACTACTGGGCGCCCAAGTGGACCGGCCACATGTATCCGGAAGGCCGCGGCAAGTGGCACTTCTGGCTTTCCTTGATTACGTTCAACATCACCTTCTTCCCGATGCACTTCCTGGGCCTGGCCGGCATGCCGCGCCGCTATGCGGACTACGCCACCCAGTTCACCGACTTCAACATGATCGTCTCGATCGGCGCCTTCGGCTTCGGCCTGTCGCAGGTCTACTTCCTGTTCGCGGTCGTGCTGCCGACCATCCGCGGCGGCGCCAAGGCCCCGGCCAAGCCGTGGGAAGGCGCGGAAGGCCTGGAGTGGACCGTGCCGAGCCCGGCGCCGTTCCACACCTTCGAAACCCCGCCGCTGGTGAAGTAATCATGGTCCAGGAACCACGCAAGCCCAGCAACCTGCGTACCGCCCTGATCCTGGGCGGGATCGCGCTGTTCTTCTTCGCCAGCGTGTTCGTCAAGTTCACCTGGCTGAGCTGAAGGTAGCGTCGAGATGAGCGCGAGCAAACGGCTGCTGCAACTGAACCGCACCACCTTGATGAAGTTGGTGGTGGTGGCGGTGGTGATGTTCGGCTTCGGTTACGCGCTGGTGCCGGTGTACCGCCAGATCTGCGAGGTACTCGGCATCAACGTGCTGACCCAGGGCGAGTTCGTGGAAGCGCCCAAGAATACCCAGATCGACAAGAGCCGCAAGATCGTCGTCGAGCTGGATGGCAATGCGCAGGGACCGTGGCGCTTCCGCCCGGTCCAGCGCAGCATCGAAGTGCATCCCGGCGAACTGACCACCGTCACCTACGAGGTGGTCAACACGCAGGCGAGGGCGGTCAAGGCGCAGGCGATCCCGAGCTACGCACCCCAGGTCGTCGCGCCGCACTTCAAGAAAGTGGAATGCTTCTGCTTCCAGGAACAGACGCTTGCCGCCAACGAAGCGCGCCAGATGCCGGTGGTCTTCTTCATCGACCCGGCGCTGCCGCGCGAGGTGAAGAACATCACGCTGTCGTACACCTTCTTCGAGATCGGCGGCGCGGTGCAGACGGCGTCGGCGAAGGCGGCGACAGTCAAGTAAGGGCAGTAGACAAGAGTAGAGCGCCTAACAAAACCCCGAGGGCAAGCCATCGGGGGAATTGTTGGGCGCTCTTAGCGACACAAAAGAATCACCCGATAACACAAAGAGTAGATGAGGAGATGAAAATGAGTTCGCCACAAACCGCGCCCTACTATTTCGTGCCAGGCCCGTCGCGCTGGCCGATGTGCGCCGGCATGTCGATGCTGGTCACCATGGCCGGCGCGTCCGGCTGGGTCAACAGCGCCCCCTGGGGCCCGGCAGTGTGCCTGGCCGGCATCGCCGCCACCCTGGTGGTGCTGTACTTCTGGTTCGGCGACGCCATCAAGGAATCCGAGTCGGGCATGTACGGCAGGCGCATCGACCTGTCCTACCGCTGGTCGATGAGCTGGTTCATCTTCTCGGAAGTGATGTTCTTCGGCGCCTTCTTCGGCGCGCTGTTCTACGCGCGCGCGGTCACCATGCCCTGGCTCTCCGACCTCGACCACAAGATCATCTGGCCGGACTTCGCACCGACCTGGGGCAACACCGGTCCGGCCGGCGTGGTGGACCAGTTCCAGACCATGGGGCCGTTCCCGATCCCGACCATCAACACCGCGCTGCTGCTGCTGTCGGGCGTGACCCTGACCATTTCGCACCACGCGCTGCGCGCCGGCCACCGTTCCAAGACGGCGTTCTGGCTGTTCGCCACCATCCTGCTGGGGGCGATCTTCATGGGCTTCCAGGTCTATGAATACATGCACGCCTATGCGGACCTGAACCTGAAGCTGACCTCGGGCATCTACGGCTCGACCTTCTTCATGCTGACCGGCTTCCACGGCTTCCACGTGACCATGGGCGCGATCATGCTGTCGGTGATCCTGTACCGTGTGCTCAAGGGCCACTTCACGGCGGACAACCACTTCGGCTTCGAAGGCGCGGCCTGGTACTGGCACTTCGTCGACGTGGTGTGGCTGGGCCTGTACGTCGTCGTGTACTGGCTGTAACCGCAGCTTCAAGGTAACAGGTAGGGTGGGCGGGTCTCCCGCCCACGCGGTCAAATAACGTTGGCGGGCTGGCGTTGCAATTATTTCCCGTCCGTTGACCGCGTGGGCGGGGAACCCGCCCACCCTACGTTTTGTGTGGTATTTCGGATGGCGTTCAGCGAATACCGGTCGGGGCAATCCACCCCATCTTGTAGGCGCCGAGCAGGCACAGGAACAGGGTAATCGACAGCCCGACCCGCAGCGCCAGCGCATGCACCGTCCGGTTGCTCTGGCCTTTGTCGCGCATCAGGAAGAAAAGGGCCGACGCAAGGCTGGCTAGGATTAGGATGAAGGCAATCGCAACAAGCAGTTTCATGGTTGGCCCAGTCAAGGTTGAGGCATCATTGTAATGCGCTTCCCCTTCCATTTTCGCCTCATTCCCTTCATCGCCGCACTGCTTGTTGCCCTGGTAGGTATTGCGCTGGGTAACTGGCAACAGGGCAGGGCCGCATACAAGCTGGCCGTGCAGGAAAAGCTGGCCACTCTCGCCACCGAAGCACCCATGGCGCTCGGCAGCGCCCTCACGCCCGCTGCCCAACTCGAATACCGGCATGTCAGCGTCAGCGGCGAGTTCGTCGCCGGCTGGCCGCTGTTCCTGGCCAACCGCCCGATGGCCGGCCGTCCTGGCTACTACCTCGTGATGCCGTTTAAAATCGCGGGATCGAACACACATGTGCTCGTGATGCGCGGCTGGTTGCCGCGCGAAGCGGAATACGGCAAGCTGCCGGCCTTCACCACGCCCTCGGGTACGGTCACGGTCGAAGGCATCGTCGTGGCCTCGGCCGGGCACGTGATGGACCTGGGCGAGGCCGCGCCGCTGGCGCCGAAGGCGATCGTCCAGAACATCGATCCGGCCCTGGTGGCCAAGGCCACCGGACTGGTGCTGCAGCCCTTCTTCGTGCAGCAGACCGGGCCGGACCAGCCGGGCGAGCTGGACGACATGCTGCTGCGGGTCTGGCCCTCGCCCTCGAGCGGCATCGACAAGCACCGCGGCTACGCCTTCCAGTGGTATGCGCTGGCGGCCATGGCCATCCTATTTTTTGTGATAACAGGGTTCCGAAGTGGAGCAAAGAGTGGAGCAAAACAAGCCGATGCAGGAAAACCTGAAGCAGAAACCAATGATGCAGGCAACTGATCCCGCCAAGGATCCGGTGAAGGCCCGCCGCACGGGCCGCTGGAAACTGTTCGCCGTGCTGCTGGTCTGCGCGGCGCCGATGATCCTGTCCTATCTCACCTATTACGTCATCAAGCCGACCGGGCGCACCAACTACGGCACCCTGATCGACCCGCGCAGCAGGCCGATCCCGGCCATGGCCAGCACCACGCTCGACGGCCGCCCCGAAACGCTGGAGCAGTACGCGGGCAAGTGGATCATGCTGAAGGTCGGCGGCGGCGAATGCCTGGAGGCCTGCCAGAAGCAGCTGTTCGCGATGCGCCAGTGGCGCACCATGCAGGGCAAGAACATGGACCGCGTCGAACGCGTCTGGCTTGTCACCGACAATCAGCCGCTCGACACGATGACGATCCGCCAATACGACGGCATGCACCTGCTGCGCGCGCCGAAGGAGGCCGTCGACAAGTGGCTGCCGGCCGACAAAGGCACGCAGCCGTCCGACCACATCTACCTGATCGACCCGCTCGGCAACCTGATGATGCGCTTCCCCGTCAATCCGGACCCGGGCAAGGTACACAAGGATATCGCCAAGCTGCTCAAGGCTTCCGCGATCGGCTGACCAGGTTCGATCCCATCCAGGGCCATGCGCATGGCCCGCGACACCCTGATAGATAATGCAAGCTTCTTCCCTGATCCAACTGGCCCTGATGGGCGTCCTCGTGGCCATCCTGCCACTGTCGATGGTCTGGATGTCCTCGGACCCCAACAAGTTCCGCAAGCTGGTCTGGGTCGCCGTTTTCCTGACCTTCGACCTGATCGTCTTCGGCGGCTTTACCCGCCTGACCGACTCGGGCCTGGGCTGTCCGGACTGGCCGGGCTGCTACGGCATGGCCAACCCCTTCCTGGCGCACGAGCAGATCTCGGCAGCCGAAGCGGCCATGCCGACCGGGCCGGTCACCGTGGTCAAGGCCTGGATCGAGATGATCCACCGCTACCTGGCGATGGGCATCGGCGTGATCATCATGGCCCTGCTCATCACCGCCACCGTGCAGTGGCGCAAAACGAAGGTGCAGGCCTTCAAGCCGGGCATCCCGCTGGCGCTGTTCATCTTCGTGTGCATCCAGGGCGCCTTCGGCGCCTGGACCGTCACCCTGAAGCTGCAGCCGGTGATCGTGACCATCCACCTGCTGCTGGGCATGGGCCTGCTGGCCCTGCTGACCTGGCTTGGCGGGCGTGAAGACTACCTCATGCACAAGCCGCCACGCGCCGGTGACGACGCCGCGCTGCGCGGCATCCGCACGCTGGCGCTGCTGGCGGCGGTCGTCATTACCGTGCAGATCGCGCTGGGCGGGTGGGTGAGCACTAACTACGCGACCCTGGCCTGCGATGAATTCCCGCTGTGCGACGGCCGATTGGTGCCGGAAATGGATTTCGAGCACGGCTTCCACCTGTGGCGCGAGCTGGGCAAGACGGCGGCCGGCCACTACCTGCCGTTCTCGGCCCTGGTGGCGATCCACTGGGTGCACCGCAACTTCGCCATCCTGGTGGTCGCCGTCGTCGGCCTGCTGGTGTGGCGCGCCTGGCGCCATGTCTATCTGGCAAAACATGCCAAATGGCTGGCCGGGGTGCTGGTCGTCCAGCTGCTGACCGGGGTGGCCACGGTCTACTTCGACTTCCCGCTCGCCATTGCCGTAATGCATAACGCGGGGGCGGCCCTGCTGGTCCTGCTGGTGACCATGTTAAACTATCGGGTGAGACAGCAACTTGAAGTGAACCGCGCCGGATGAGCAGCGATTTGAGCCTCGACGAGAGCCGCGACCTGGCCGGCGCCACCGCGACCCCGGCCTTGCCGCGGTTCGAGTCCCCACGCACCCCATCGATGACGACCCAGACAGCCCTCCATAAACCCCCGAGCCGCGTTGCCCAGTACTGGGCCCTGACCAAACCACGGGTCACGCAGCTGGCCGTGTTCTGCGCGGTGATCGGGATGTTCCTTGCCACCGACGGTTTCCCGGGCTGGCAGGTGCTGGTCGCCGGCACCGCCGGCATCTGGCTGCTGGCGGGCGCCGCCTTTGCCGTGAACTGCCTGGTGGAGGCGGAGATCGACGCGCGCATGGCGCGCACGGCGCGCCGCGCCACCGCCATGGGCGAGCTTACCAGCACCCAGACGATCATCTTCTCGACGATCATCGGCGGCCTGGGCATGGGCGTGCTGTATTTCCTCGTCAATCCGCTCACCATGTGGCTGACCTTCGTCACCTTCGTCGGTTATGCCTTCATCTACACCATGCTGCTCAAGCCGGCCACGCCGCAGAACATCGTCATCGGCGGCCTGTCGGGCGCCATGCCGCCGGCCCTGGGCTGGGCCGCCGTCGCCAATGAAGTGCCGATGGAAGCCTGGCTGCTGGTGCTCATCATCTTCGTCTGGACCCCGCCGCACTTCTGGGCGCTGGCCATGTACCGCCGCGAAGACTACGCCCGCTCCGGCCTGCCGATGCTGCCGATTACCCACGGCATGCAGTACACCGGCCTGCAGGTGTGGCTGTACACCATCGCGCTGGCGGCGACCACCTTGCTGCCTTTCGCCGTCGGCATGAGCGGCCTGATCTACCTGGCCGCGGCCGTCGTGCTGAACGCGGTCTTCCTGCGCCACTCGTGGCGCGTGCACAAGCATTACAGCGACATGGCTGCGCGTAATGCCTTTACCTGGTCCATCGTCTACCTGTCGCTGCTGTTCGCCGCGCTGCTGGTCGACCATTACTTCAAGTTCTGACCATGAAAAAACTGCTGACCGCCCTGATGCTGTCCGCGGCGGTGCTGGCCGCCGGCTGCGACAAGCTGTCGAACAAGACCCCGGCCTTCGTCAATACCGACATCACCGGCCTCGATTACGCCAAGGGCTTCTCGCTGACCGACCACACCGGCAAGCCGCGCACGCTGCAAGACTTCCGCGGCAAGCTGACCGTGGTGTTCTTCGGCTATACCCAGTGCCCGGACGTGTGCCCGACCACGATGGCCAAGATGGCCACCGTGATGAAGGAACTCGGCCCGGCAAGCAAGGACGTGCAGGTGCTGTTCATCACACTCGACCCCGAGCGCGACACCCAGGAACTGCTGAATGCCTACGTGCCGGCCTTCCACCCGAGCTTTATCGGCCTGCGCGGCGATGCCGAAGCCACCGCACGCACCGCCAAGGAATTCAAGGTGTTCTACGCCAAGACCCCGTCCGGCGACGATCCCAAGAACTATACGGTGGACCACATGACCGGCAGCTATGTGTTCGACCGCGAGGGCAGGGTGCGCCTGCTGGTGCGTCACGAGGCCGAGCCGGGTGCAATCGCATCGGACCTGCGCCAGCTCCTGTAAGCGCCCGTTCCTCTAAGTCATCCTTAACAAGTCTGCTGTTATGATGGTGTAAACACCACTCGACAGGGACGGCATGGAACAACGCCAGGGCAGGAACTACACCCGCATCGCCATTGTCGTCCTGCTGACGCTGGGCTGCCTCTACGTCCTCAAGCCTTTCCTGGCCGCGATCCTGTTCGCGGCCTGCGTCGTGATCTCCTCCTGGCCGCTCTACCTGCGCCTGCAATATGCGATGCGCGGGCACCGCACCCTGGCGGCGCTGACCATGACGCTGTCCCTCACCCTGCTCGTCATCATCCCGCTGTCGATGGTCGCCTACAACCTGGCCGACGACGTCGCCAGGGGCTTCAGCGAACTGCGCACGGCGGTCGAGCACCGTGAACTGATTCCGCCGTCCTGGGTACGCGAACTGCCGCTGGTGGGCGCAACGATCGACAACTACCTGCGCGAGCTGGTCGCCAGCCGCGAGCAGATGATCGCACTGGCCCAGCGCATGCTGGAGCCGGCGCGGCGCTACCTGATCGCCGGTGGCCTGATGCTGGGCACCGGCGTGGTCCAGCTCAGCCTGGCCGCTTTCGTCAGCTTCTTCTTCTACCGCGACGGCAAGGCCCTGCTCGAAGTGATCGCCGTGACCATGCGGCGCGTGATGGGCGAGGGCGCCGAATCGGTCGCCAACACGGTGAGCCAGACGGTGCGCGGCGTCATGTACGGCCTGCTTGGCACCGCGCTGGCGCAGGCGGTGGTGGCGGCGATCGGCTTCACCATCGCGGGCGTGCCGGCGGTGCCGCTGCTGTCGGTGATGGTGTTCATCTCGTCCCTGATCCCGGTCGGCCCGCCGATTATCTGGGGCGGCGCGGCTTTCTGGCTGTTCATGCATCACGAGACCGGCTGGGCGATCTTCATGGTGATCTGGGGCACGTTCCTGATCAGCGGCGTCGACAACGTCGTGCGCCCCATGCTGATCAGCCGCGGCAGCAGCCTGCCTTTCCTGCTCACCCTGCTGGGCGTGCTGGGCGGGGTGATCGCCTTCGGCTTCGTCGGCATGTTCATCGGACCGACCCTGCTGGCGGTCGGCTACTCCCTGATGACCGACTGGACCGGCACGCCGGACCGGGTGATCCGCCAGGGTAGCAACAGCGAGGGTCAGGTCTGACATTTGGACACGGCCTCATCCACATCATTGTTGGGTCCGTGTTTCAATGTCAGACCTGACCCTGATGACCGTGGCAATGCTCGAGGACCGCGTTCGCATCAAGGAGGGCAAGCCCCAGCCGTACGACAGCCAGCTGAGCGGCAATCCGCTGGGCTTCGATTCGACTACGCCAAGCGCTTCGGGTTGACCTGCACGCCCAAGGGCAAGCAATAGCTGGATTGACCAGCATCACTTGTGCTTGTTCTTGATGTGTATATAATCCATATATGGAACGTATATGGAGAATATAGTGGGCATCGTAAACATCGACGACGAAGTACATGACCAGATCCGCAAGGCGAGCAGTGTGTCCTACCGCTCGATCAACGCGCAGGCGGCCTTTTGGATCAAGATCGGCATGCTGTGCGAGATGAACGCGACGATGAGCTTCAATGAGATCGTCGCGCGCGAGCTGAAGGCCGCCGGGGTGGCGCCGGAAAGCGTGCGGGTGGCGGGAGGACCGCCGGACGCCGTCAAGGCAGCGGCGGCATGACCAAACGGCCTGAAGAAATTGTGCTGATGGCCGAATCGGGCCGGCTGCTGGCGGGTGTGTTCGCTCACCTGGACAGCCTGAACCTGATCGGCATGTCGACCATGCAGGTCAATGACCTGGTCGAGCGTTTCATCGTCGATGCATTGGGCGCACGTCCGGCCAGCAAGGGCCAGTACGGCTATGCCTATGCGCTGAATTCCTCCCGCAACAACGTGGTCTGCCACGGCGTGCCCTCGCACACCGAGATCCTGCAGAGCGGCGACATCGTCAACCTCGACATCACGCTCGAGAAGAACGGCTACATCGCCGACTCCAGCAAGACCTACCTGGTGGGCGAGGTGTCGCCCGCTGCCAGGCGGCTGGTGAAGGTGACTTATGAGGCCATGTGGAAGGGCATCCGGGCCGTGCGTCCCGGCGCGCGCCTGGGCGACGTCGGCCACGCCATCGAGCGCCACGCGCGCAAGCATGGCTATACGGTGGTGCGCGACTACTGCGGCCACGGCATTGGGCGCGAGATGCACGAGCCGCCCCAGGTGCTGCACTGGGGACGGCCGCAGACCGGGCTGGTACTGCGCGAAGGCATGACCTTCACCATCGAACCGATGCTCAACCAGGGACGGCATGCCGTGCGTACCGAAGACGACGGCTGGACCGTCGTCACTTGCGACGGCCAGTTGTCGGCGCAGTTCGAGCACACCGTCGCGGTCACGCGCCAGGGCGTGCGGGTCCTGACCCTGCGCCCCGGCGAAGCCATGCGAGCTTAGATTCTGGGCGGCAGGGCCTTGCGCTTGGCGCGGGCCCGGATGTTCAGCGCTTCCACCACCAGCGAGAACGCCATCGCGGCGTAGATATAGCCCTTCGGGATGTCCGCTTCGAAGGCTTCCGCCGTGAGCGCCATGCCAACCATCACCAGGAAGGCCAGCGCCAGCACCTTGACGGACGGGTGCCGGTCGACGAAGTCGCCGATCGGCTTGGCCGCCACCAGCATCACCAGCACCGAGAAGATCACGGCCGCCACCATCACGCTGATCTGGTCCACCATGCCGACCGCGGTGATGACCGAGTCGAGCGAGAACACGATGTCGATCACGGCGATCTGGCCGATGATGCTCCAGAACAGCTTGTTGGTCGCCGCCGCCGCGGCGGCGGTGCCGGCCACGTCCTGCGGCCCGGCCTGGTCCTTGGCTTCCACCTCGACGAAGATCTCGTGCGAGGCCTTGTAGAGCAGGAACAGGCCGCCGAACAGCAGCACCAGGTCGCGTCCGCTGATGCCCTGGTCAAATACGTTGAACAGGTCCGCGGTGAGCCCCATTACCCAGCTCAGCGAGAACAGCAGCAGCAGGCGCGAGACCATGGCGAAGCCCAGGCCCAGGCGCCGCGCCTTGTCGCGCATCTCGGGCGGCAAGCGGCCGACCAGGATCGAAATGAAGATGATGTTGTCGACCCCGAGCACGATCTCGAGGGCGCTCAGCATGAGGAAGGCGATCCAGACATTCGGGTCCGCTAGCAGTTCCATGGCCGCTCCGTTGTGAAAAAAGCCATGGTAGCAGCCTCCTGCTTTATGCAGAGCACAGCCGCGGCGACACCCGATCAGGCGTGCAGGGCGGCCACGATGCGGGCGGCAATTTGTTGCAGCTGCCCGGTATCCGCCGGCACCGCGGCGTGCGGCCGGAGCGCCGCCGCCCCCTCGCGCGGCACGATATGGAAGTGGACGTGCGGGACGGTCTGGCCCGCCGCGCTGCCGTTGAACTGGGCGACCATGATGCCCGGCGCGCCCATCGCGGCCTTGACCGCGGCCGCCACCTTCTTGGTGCTGCGGATGCAGGCCGCCGCGGCGTCGTCGGACAGGCCGAACAGCTCGACGGCCGCCTCTTTCGGCAGCACCAGCACATGGCCAGGGGCCTGCGGCATGATGTCCATGATGGCGAGCGTGTGCTCGTCTTCGTAGACCTTGATGCAGGGCAGTTCGCCGCGCAGGATGCGGGCAAAGGGGTTGTTGGGATCGTATTCCATTTGCTTGCTCCGTCGAAGTCGATCGGCGCCCCGACGGACAAAGTCGGGGCCAGGCCTTCGCTATGTTAACTTACGGTCCCAGGACATCACGTTCCACATGAAGACGAAAAAGGTCCAGAAGACGAGGACGCTGACGACGGCGCCAAGGAAGTAGAAGCCGCCCGGAACGGAAATGCCGCTCGCCAGGGAAAAACCCCAGATTCCCGCTGTCGGCAGCGTGAGGGCGAAGGCGTAGAAGGCCAGTTGGACGCGTAAGGAAAGCGCAAAAATTTTCAAGGGAGCCTCGGGAAATCATGTCAACGCGGAAGCGCTGAGCATAGCACCGTGGAGGCAGGCCAAAATTTGCACATTGTCACTGCTACGGTTTGCGTGCCTGGCATACGATCCGAGCGCCGGCCGGAATCAGCCGGACAGGTTCTGGCCATGCTGGCTCGACCCCAGCACGCTGCGCAGCCGGTCGAAGTCGATCGGCTTGGTGAGATGGTGGTCGAAGCCGGCGTCGAAGGCGCGCTGGCGATCCTTTTCCTGGCCCCAGCCGGTGGCGGCGATCAGGCGCATGTGCCGGCCCGTCTCGGTAGCGCGCAGGCGCCGCGCCAGCTCGTAGCCGTTCAGGTCCGGCAGGCCGATGTCGAGCAAGGCGACTTCCGGCGCGAATTCCTGGGCCATGGCCAGCGCGGCGCTGGCGCTGTGGGCCGCGCGCACCTCGCAGCCGAACAGTTCCAGCGCCATCAGGAGCATCTCGGCGGCGTCGGCATTGTCGTCCACCACCAGGATGCGCGCCGGCGCCGGCGCGGGCGCCGCCGCCGGTTCCGGCAGCGCGGCAAGCTGGGCCAGCGGCAGGCGTACCGTGAAGCAGCTGCCGCGGTCTTCGCCCTCGCTCTCGGCGGCGATGCTGCCGCCATGCAGGTCCACGATGCCGCGCACCAGCGACAGCCCGATCCCCAGGCCCCCGCGCGAACGCTGCAGCGCCGGCTCCAGCTGCGAGAACATGTCGAACACGGTCGCCAGCGCGTGGCGCGGCAGGCCGATGCCGTTGTCGCGCACGGCCAGCAGCGCCATGCTATCGTCGACCGCGAGCGAGAGCGCGATACGCCCGCCGTCGGGCGTGTACTTGGCGGCATTGGTGAGCAGGTTGACGACCACCTGGTTGATGCGCGTGGGATCGGCGTCGACCGTGACCGGATGCGCCGGCAACTCGACCGACAAGCGGTGCCCGGCCTGCTCCATCAGGCCGGCGGTGTCGCACACGGCGGCGCGCGCCAGCACGGCCAGGTCCACGGTCTCGCGCCGCAGTTCCATCTTGTCCTGGGTGATGCGCGAGACTTCCATCAGGTCGTCGACCAGGTGGGTCAGGTGGTGCAGCTGGCGGTCGAACACCGACAGCAGGCGCGCGCTGGTGTCCTGTGCCATCGTGGAATGGCGCATCACCTCGAGGGCGCTGCGCAGCGGCGCCAGCGGGTTGCGCAGCTCGTGCGAGAGCGTGGCCAGGAATTCGTCCTTGCGCCGGTCGGCCTCGGACAGCGCGGCGTTCAGGGCCTGCAGCTGCAGTTCGGCGCCGCGGCGCGCTTCCAGCGCTTCCTCGGCGGCGCGGCGCGCGTTGCGCAGCTCGCGCTCGTAGGACTGGCGCTCGGTGGCCATGAACAGGGCCCACTGGTCATGGACGACATCGCCCGTCGGGCCGGCTTCGCGCCGCCGCACGATGTTGACCAGCATCGGCAGGCGGGTGCCGTCGCGGTGGCGCAGGTCGATCTGCAGTTCCGCCACCGAATCGCGCGCCTGCAGCACCGGCTCGCAGTGCGTGTGGTGGAACAGGCGCGCGCCGACGGTCATCAGGTCCTGGATGCGCACGATCCCGGCCAGCTCCGGCAGCGTGAAGCCCAGCCAGGCGCAGGCGGTCGCGTTGGCGTGCAGCAGCAGGCCGTCGGCGTCGGCCAGCAGCAGGCCGCAGGGGGCGTCGTCGTACAGCGCGTCAAGGGAGGTGGCGGCGCTGTCCATGGCTTCAGTCCAGGGTGGCGGCCAGGAAGGCGTCGATCGCGCGCGAGCTGGCGGTCGGCGCGCTCATGTGCGGACAATGCCCGATGTTGTCGATCACGTGGAGCTGGGAGCGGGGCAGGTGCCGGGCCAGGTACTCGCCGGCGCTGCGCGGGGCGATCAGGTCGTCGCTGCACTGCAGGATCAAAGCCGGCGTCGTGGAGCGGGGCAGGTCGGCGCGGTGGTCGGACAGGAAGGTGACGCGCGCGAAGTGCTTGGCGATGTCGGGATCGTTGCGGCAGAAGCTGTCGGTGAGTTCCTGGCGCAGGGCAGGGCGGTTGGGCGCGCCCATGATGGCGGGCGCCAGGCTGCTCGACCAGCCCATGTAGTTCGCTTCCATGGTCTCGAGCAGTTCGGCGATGTCCTCGCGCTCGAAGCCGCCGACATAGCCGGGATGGTTGATGTAGCAGGCCGAGGGCGCCACCATCACCTGGGCCACGAAGCGGCCCGGATCCTCGATGGTGGCGAGCATGCCGATCATGGTGCTCACCGAGTGGCCGACCAGGATCACCGGCCCGGTCGCGAATTCGTCGAGGATCTCCAGCAGGTCGGCGGCATAGCCGTGCAGGCTGGCGTAGCGCGTCCGGTCATAGGCGGAGAGATCGGAGCGGCCGCTGCCGACCAGGTCGTAGGTGATGACACGAAAGCGGTCTTCGTAGGCGGGCGCCAGGTAGCGCCACATGGCCTGGCCGCAGCCGAAGCCGTGGGAGAACAGCATGGTGGCCCCGCCCTGGCCGGAAACATGCACGTTGTTGCGGACTTGCAGGGACATCATGGCTCCTCGTGGTTGCTACCGCCGGGAATCCCGTCGTCCACGAGTATGCGTCAGGAGTATTGCAAGCGCAACAACTTTGTGTGCTTCAATGCTGAAAAGGTTTCAATTCTTCAGTCGCGTTCGTCGTGTCCGTCCTCGCGCTCTCCCTTTGGGAAGACCTTCACCAGCAGGATGCGTGGACCGTTCATCTTCTTGACCACCACGTCGAACTGCGGGAAGCCGATACGCTGGCCCTGCTTCGGGATGTCGCCCAGCTTGGCCATCAGGAGGCCCCCCACGGATTCGACGTCGTCCAGGCCCATCTCCTCGTTGTCGATGTCGATCCCGAGCAGGCGCTCGAGCGAGAAGATCGGCAGGCTGGCCTTGCCGATCCAGGTGCCGTCGGGCTGGGACATCCAGTCGTTCTCGTTCATGCGGAACTCGTCGCGGATCTCGCCCACCATGGCGCCCAGCAGGTTGTCGAGCGTGATGAAGCCGACCGGGCGCTTGCCCTTTTCGCCGATCAGGGCGAAGTGCGGGGCGCCGCTCTTGAAGCGCCGGAAGATGTCCTGCGCCTTGGTGCGCGCCGAGATGGTCTCGACCGGGCGCAGGTGCTGGGTCAGGTCGGTAATGGTGCGCCCGGCCTGCTGGGCGAAGAACAGGTCCTTCAGGTGGATCACGCCCAGCACTTCCTCGCCTTCCTCGTCGAAGTAGGGGTAGCGCGAGAAGCGGTTGCGGCGCACCGTCTCCATGTTTTCCTCGAGCGAGCGGCTGGCGTACAGCGCGCTGACCTCGTTGATCGGCCGCATCAGGTCGGACACGGCCAGCTGGGTGAAGTCGAGCGACTGCGCCAGGATGTTGCGCTCGTCGTTGGTGAATTTCTCGCCCGGCGCGCTGGTGTTGGAACGCAGGATCATCTTCAGCTCGTCGGTCGAGTAATGGGTGTCGTGGCTGCCGGCGCCGGCCAGGCCGGCCACGCGCAGCACCATGTTGGCGCTGGCGTTGAGCAGGGCGATCGCCGGATACATCGCCCAGTAGAAGGCGTACAGCGGGATGGCGCACCACAGCGCCACCGCTTCCGGCAGGCGGATCGCGAGCGACTTGGGCGCCAGTTCGCCCACCACGATGTGCAGGAAGGAGATGACCGAGAAGGCCACCACGAAGGAGACGCCGTGGATCAGCTCGGGCGAGGTGACGCCCAGCATGGCGAACACCGGTTCGAGCAGGCTGGCAAAGGCCGGTTCGCCGACCCAGCCCAGGCCCAGCGAGGCCAGGGTGATGCCGAGCTGGCAGGCGGAGAGGTAGGCGTCGAGCTGGCCGTGGACCTTGCCGAGGATGCGTCCGCGCAGGCCGGTGGTCTTGGCGATGGCATGGACGCGGGTCTTGCGCAACGTGACGATGCTGAATTCAGCCGCCACGTAGAAGCCGTTCAGCGCCACCAGGAACAGGGCGAGAACGACGAACAGAAAGTTTTCCATTGAAGAGATTTAGTTAAAAAATGGCAATAGCCGACATCATTGTACCGCTATGTACCCGCGAGGACGCCCTTATGGACCGCCGACAGGATGGCTTCGACGGCCGGATGCTTGATCTTGCGCTCGTTCGAGATCGCATAGAAGTGCTCGCGCACCTGCGGCACCCGCCCCACCAGCAGCGCGTTGAACTGCTCCTCGAGGTCGTGCACCAGGGCGGCCGGAGCGAAGAACAGCCCCAGTCCGCGCCGGCCGAAGGTGTTGAGCAGGGCATTGTCCATGAACTCGCCGACGATGTCGGGGCGCACGCCCTGCAGCTCGAACCATTCGTCGATCTTGCCGCGCAAGGCATTATTGCGGGTCGGTAGCAGGAAGGGCGCGCCGTTCAGCGAGCGCGGGAAGTCAGCGCCCCAGTCCTTCACCAGGCCGGGCGCGCCGACCACGATGGTCTCGCTGTCGCTCAGCAGGTGGCTGAACACGCGCAGCGTCGTGCCCGAGCGCACCGCGCGGTCGGTCAGCACCACGTCGAGCTTGTGCAGGGCCAGGTCGGCCAGCAGCTCGTCGAATTCGCCTTCGTAGCAGACCATGCGCACCGGGCGCGGCAACTGGGTGGCGATTTCCAGCAGCCGGTAGGCGGTCAGCTTGGGCAGCGAATCGGAAATGCCGACCGTCAGGCGGGTGCGCGCGCTGTCGGACTCGGCCAGCGCTTCCTGCATCTGCTCTCCCAGAAGGAAGATCTGGTCGGCGTAGGACAAGGCCAGGCGCCCGGCCTCGGTTAAAGTCAGTCTCCGGCCCTGCTGGGTGAACAAGGACTTGCCGAGGGACAGTTCGAGCTGTGCCAGCTGGGTACTGACGGTCTGGATCGCCAGGCCCAGGCGTTCGGCGGCGCGCGTGATGCTGCCTTCCTTGGCGACGACCCAGAAGTAGTACAGGTGGCGGAAGTTCGGAGGCGTATGGTTCATATCTTCTGTTTTTGCGAAGTAATTCTTCGATTATCTTCGCTTTTTCAATATTCGCCCAGCCCTCATACTGCGTGGGTCTTCTGGACGAAAAATGATACTGACACAACAACTCATCGCATATTCAAAAAACTTAACTGAAAAATAAGGGGAAACGACAACATGAAGCACTTTACGTGGTCATTCATCGTGACCGCCGTCTGTATGGCATTGGCAGGCTGGTGGGGTTACGACCATGGCGGCGTCGCCGGCATGATAACGGCGCTGGGCGTGACAGCCATCCTGTCGGTCATGGAAGTCTCACTGTCTTTCGACAACGCGGTGGTGAACGCCTCGGTGCTGAAAGGCTGGGACGAGTTCTGGCTCAAGCTGTTCCTGGGCCTGGGCATGATCATCGCCGTGTTCGGCATGCGCCTGGTATTCCCGCTGGTGATCGTCGCCGTGGCGGCCGACCTCGGCATGATGGACGTGTGGAACCTGGCGCTGACGAATCCGAAGGAATTTTCCTCGCACCTGACCAACCACCACGCGGAAGTGGCGGCCTTCGGCGGCATGTTCCTGCTGCTGGTGTTCCTGAACTTCCTGCTGGACGACGAGAAGGAAGTGCACTGGCTCGGCAACGTCGAGAAGAAGCTCGGCTCGCTCGGGAAGGTGTCCTCGATCTCGGTGCTGGTATCCCTGGGCGCGCTGATGTTCGCGACCAGCTACGTGCCGGACGCGCAGCGCATGGTGGTCCTGGTTGCCGGCCTGTGGGGCATCCTGGTGTACATCGGCGTCGACATGATTTCCAGCCTGCTCGAGAAGAGCGAATCGGATGAAAACAGCAACGTCGGCGACATGGTCAAGAAGGGCGGTATCGGCGGCTTCCTGTACCTCGAAGTGCTGGATGCATCGTTCAGTTTCGACGGCGTGATCGGCGCCTTCGCGATCACCACCGACGTCGTGATCATCATGCTGGGCCTGGCGATCGGCGCGATGTTCGTGCGTTCGATGACGGTCTACCTGGTGCGCCAGGGCACGCTCGACGAGTTCGTCTACCTGGAGCACGGCGCGCACTACGCGATCGGTATCCTGGCCGTGATCATGCTGCTGAGTATGCACATGCACGTTCCCGAGCTGATCACCGGCGGCGTGGGCGTGGCCTTCATCCTGGCCTCGCTGTGGAGCTCGATCCAGCACAAGAAGAAGCACGCGGCAATCGAAGCATAAGTAGGGTGGGCGGGTCCCCCCGCCCACTGGTGATAGTTAGCAGATGCGTAGTAGCGCACGTGCCGGTAAAGCGGTGTGCGTTGTAACGAACCGCACGGCGAGTGGCAGAACACCAGCTCGCTGTGCTCATACCCCCGGTGTTCAAGAAGTCATTTTTAGGAGAGTCACAATCATGGCAATCAGTCTGCAAAAAGGCGGCAACGTCAACCTGTCGAAAGAAGCTCCCGGCCTGACCCAGCTGAAGGTCGGCCTCGGTTGGGACACCCGCGCCACCGACGGCGCAGCGTTCGACCTCGACGGCGCGGTGTTCCTGCTGAACTCGTCGGGCAAGGTGCGTTCGGATGGCGACTTCATCTTCTACAACAACCTGAAGTCGGCCGACGGCTCGGTGGTCCACTCGGGCGACAACACCACCGGCGCAGGCGAGGGCGACGACGAAACCGTGTCGATCGACCTGAGCAAGGTGCCGGCCGACGTCGACAAGGTCGTGCTGGCCGTGACCATCCACGACGCCGAAGCGCGCCGCCAGAACTTCGGCATGGTCGGCAAGGCCTTCATCCGCTGCATCAATGCGGCCAACAACAGCGAGATCGCGCGCTACGACCTGTCGGAAGACAGTTCCACCGAAGCGGCGATGATCTTCGGCGAGGTGTATCGTAACGGCGCCGACTGGAAGTTCCGCGCGATCGGCCAGGGCTTCGCGGGCGGCCTCGGACCTCTCGCCAAGAACTACGGCGTCAACGTTTAATCACCATGCTCGCGGCCCGTACCAGGTGCGGGCCGCTTACGAAAGGAAGTCCACATGCCAGTATTTACCGTGACCGGGGACGTCGATCCCTTCCTGCATGTCTCGATGCGGCGCGGCGAAACCATCTATTGCGAATCGGATGCGATGGTGATGATGGAGTCGACGCTCGACCTGAAGGGCAAGATGAAGGGCGGCCTGGGCAGCGCGCTGATGCGCACCTTCGCCAACGGCGAGTCCTTCTTCCAGCAGCACATCGAGGCGACCCGCGGCGACGGCGACTGCCTGCTGTCGCCGACCCTGCCGGGCGCGATGCAGACCATCGACTGCGGTCCGAACCAGTACATCATCAGCGACGGCGCGTTTGTCGCCGCCACCTCGGGCGTGGACCTGAAGGTGCGCACCCAGAGCCTCGGCAACGCCCTGTTCGCGCAGAGCGGCGGCTTCTTCGTCACCGAGACGACCGGCAGCGGCCAGGTGGTGGTGTCGGGCTTCGGTTCGATGTCGATGCTGGAGGTGGAACCGGGCAAGGACGCGATCATCGACAACTCGCACGTGGTCTGCTGGGACAGCGGGCTGCGCTACGAGATCTCGATCACGACCGGCCAGAGTGGCGGCTTCCTGGGCAACCTGATCAACAGCCAGACCAGCGGCGAGGGCATGGTATTGCGCTTCTCGGGCAAAGGTCGGGTGTATGTATGTTCGCGCAACCGGATGGCATTCAAGGCCTGGATGCAGACGCCGGCGCGCTGAAGGTTAATAAATTAGGGAGAATGATATGTCAGTAAATCTGAGCAAGGGCCAGAAAATCTCGCTGGACAAGGAAGCCGGCGGAGCACTGAGCCGCGTGACGATGGGCCTGGGCTGGGACGTGGCCAAGTCGAAGGGTTTCTTCGGCTTCGGCGGCGGCGCCGGCCAGCCGGTCGACCTGGACGCATCGGTCGTGATGTTCGACGAATCGAACCGTCCGATCGACGTGGTCTGGTTCCGCCAGCTCAAGAGCAAGGACGGCAGCATCACCCACACCGGTGACAACCGCACCGGCGCCGGCGACGGTGACGACGAGCAGATCCAGGTCGACCTGTCGCGCGTGCCCGCCAGCGTGAAGTCGCTGGTGTTCACCGTGAACAGCTTCACCGGCCAGAACTTCTCGACCGTGGAAAACGCCTACTGCCGCCTGCTCAATGCCGGCAACAACCAGGAAGTGGCGCGCTTCAACCTGTCGGTGCAGGGCTCGCACACGGCCCAGATCATGGCCAAGCTGTACCGCCACAACGGCGAGTGGAAGATGCATGCGATCGGCGAAAACGGCTCGGGCCGTACCTTCGACGACCTGATGCCGCTGATCACGCCGCACCTGTGATCCATCCCTGATGGAAGCGAAGAGCCGGGCTGGTCCCGGCTCTTTTTTTATTCCACTTCCTCCAGCGAGAACAGTTCCTCGACGCTGACGCCGAGCGCCCGCGCCAGCTTCAGCGCCAGGATCGTCGAGGGCACCATGGCCCCGGTCTCGATGGCGTTGATGGATTTGCGCGTAACCCCCGCTCGTTCGGCCAGCCCGGCCTGGGTCAGGTCGAGCCGGGCGCGCTGCACTTTCATCGTCGTCTTCAAGTGTTCCGTCATGGTTCAGCGGTCGTGGTACAGCAGGCTGCCGAGGAACACGGTGAGACCCGTCGCGATCGTCAGGACCGCCATCAGCGCGACCGGGTAGGGTGTGGACAGCCAGGCCAGGCCGGGCGCCAGCACGACCTGCGCCGCCAGCACGGCGAGGAAGCCATTGCGGCTGGCCTTCTGCTGGCTCGCCTGGCGCAACTCGTCGTCCACCAGCGCGCGGACCTCGGCGCTGGTCGGGGCGCCGCGCCCGCCGCCCGTCTTCAGGGCGGCCACGGCAAGCACGATCACGATCGGCAGGAGAGAGAACAGGCGCGCTGGAGCTTCTGCACCGGGAAATGCCAGCAGGCCCACGGCGGCGGCGGCGAGCACGAGTACGGCTCCCAGCGCAAACCACAACTGGCGGCGCGAAAATGCAACGAGCTTGTCCTGGTGATCGTGAACGGCGGTTTTCATGACAGTGTCTCCTTTATTTGTTGATATGGAACACTGTAACACAAGACGGACAAAAAGCAACCGATAAGTTACACAAAGAGTCGTATGGGTAGCTTTTCGAGCCGATCAGGCCAGGGGCAGCCAGACGGTGAACCTGCAGCCCTTGCCCGGTCCATCGCTGTGCGCCTGCACCTCGCCGCCGTGCAGCGCCACCATGGTCCGCACCAAGGCCAGGCCAATGCCCAGGCCGCCCTGCGAACGGTCGGGCGTGCGCTCGGCCTGGGTGAACAGGTCGAACACCTGCGGCAGCAGCCCGCCATCGATGCCGATGCCATTGTCCTCCACGCACAGCCGCACGCGCATGCCGTCACGCGCGGCGCCGAGGGCGATCCTGCCGCCATCCGGCGTGTACTTGGAGGCATTGCCCAGCAGGTTGGCGATCACCTGCACCAGGCTTTGTTGAGCAAATCGAGTGAAGGCCGAGCTGACGCTGTTTGTAATCAGT
>JAEAMF010000586.1_pt1 | contig 41628 bp, 26 predicted proteins | sample 8958721 | NCBI WGS metagenome assembly JAEAMF01 (sample SAMN16933255, study PRJNA681124) | bioreactor sludge metagenome | isolation source: anaerobic bioreactor treating anionic surfactant - SDBS | place: India: Bengaluru | collected 2019-02-28 | reverse complement strand
CAGAAGCGCCCTGAGTTATTCGTTAAACGCGTTTATGATCAAACGGGACTGGACAATTAATAAAGTAAATAAATTCGATCGAATTATCGCATTTACCCTAATAGACATATCTGAAAAATACTCAGCGATGCTAACCCTTCAGAGGGGCTCTATTGAAGTTTTAGGGCAGAAGATGCCGATTACAATCATTCGCCATTGGGAAGTCTCAATTCGTCCCTGCGAGTTTGACAATTACGCTCGCTTATTGGGAATGGAAATCTCATCGCGGACTAATTCTACCGAATATCAGTTCTTAATGCGTTGGCTAACCAATAGCTCAGAGAGCTTAATCGATTTAATCGACATGCCTGACTACAGATATGTTCCGCTACGCGAAGCGGGAACGAGAAGCAATGTAACTAAGCTACAGATTTTTCCAATTTTCGATGAAGTGCGGAGTTTAGCAAAGCGTAGTTCGCCGGGGCATAACGTGCTTAGATACCTTGCAGCCAGAATGCACAATCAGACATTAAAACTTGCGTATTCACCGGAGGCTTGCAAACTTCTTTCTGGCTTAAGACTTCCATTTAGTTGCATCCCTTTTGACAGCATGCCGTTATGTACTTCCCTGCCCGGCCATAACCCGCGATTCTGGGATCTTATTGAAAGTATTGATGTAACAGGACGGAAACATGAGCTGCTCGCGCGTCGTGTGAAAAATAATATCGAGAATCACGGGATACTCTACACTCCAGTAAAAGATCTCGAAGAGTTTGGCGACGTGCCGCTTTTAGTTTCCACATACAACAGCGAACTCTACCATAAGCATACTGGACGTCGCCTCGTACTCGACAAAAAGAATGTTTTTATTTGTGGATATGAAAACGAGACAGTGTCGATTGTTGAAAATCTTCAGAAGTATGCTGCACTAAAAATTGACGGCTATACCCAAGCAGTAGAGCGATGGCTCGACGATGCATCTGTGGTGATAGATGACCCAGTAAAAATGGAAGCGCTAAAGCAACTATTTAGCCATTCACGAGTTGCTTTGATTTATGGTGCCGCTGGTACGGGAAAGTCAACCATTGTAGAACATATTGCACATTACTTTAACGATAAACAGAAACTATTTCTCGCCCACACCAATCCTGCCATTGATAATCTCAAACGAAAGATTAAAGCACAGAATTCAGAGTTCCGTACAATTAGCAGCCAAATTCGCAGAAAATTATCAACGCAAGAGTATGACTTACTTGTTATTGATGAGTGCAGCACGGTCAGCAATTCCGACTTAATCAAGGTATTAGAAAGAACAACGTTCAAGCTCCTAGTTCTTGTAGGAGACGTCTATCAGATTCAATCAATCCAATTTGGAAACTGGTTCGAAATAATCCGTTCTTTTATACCAAAAACGTCAGTATTTGAGTTAACGACTCCTTATAGAACAAAGAATGATTCACTTCTAATGTTCTGGAACTCCGTCCGCGTCATTGGAGATGATATCGCCGAAATTATGGCGCGAAATGGATATTCAACAGTACTCGACAATTCGTTATTTGAAGCGCAGAGAGAAGACGAAATTATATTGTGCCTAAACTACGACGGTCTATATGGAATTAACAATATCAATCGTTTCCTACAAAGCAGTAACCCGTCTCCCCCTGTAAATTGGCGTGTCGCAACTTATAAAGTAAATGACCCAGTTCTATTTAACGAAACTGAGAGATTTCGCTCCATAATTTATAACAATCTTAAAGGTCGTATAGTAGGGATTGAGCGAGTTCCTGGAAGAATTCAATTCGATATCGAACTGGATCGCCCTCTCAGCGAATTTGATGTAGATGGCGATGATTTGGAATGGATGGGCGGTTCGACGGTGCGATTTGCAGTCTATGAGACCACGACGGATGACGATGACGATGACGATACGTTAAACACCGTTGTACCTTTCCAAGTTGCGTACGCCGTTTCTATCCACAAAGCTCAGGGCCTCGAATATGACGCAGTGAAAATTGTGATTACGGACGCGAACGAGGACGACGTCACACACAGCATTTTCTACACGGCTGTTACACGGGCTCGTGAGCGACTGCGAATCTTCTGGACTCCAGAAACGCAGCAAACCGTCTTAAAGCGTCTTCACCGCGAGAATAGCACTAAGGACGTTAATATTATTGCAAGCCGTCGCGACCTTACTCCTATTGGCTAAATAAAGAAGCTCGTAAAGTTGCCTCACAGTCATGAACTCTAACGAAGGGTTGGCAGACATAATCCGGTGTAGTTCACGCAGCTTTGAGAGGGCAGCATCGCAGCCCTCTGTCAGCCATAGGACTCTTTAGTCCGCAACCGGCTCACCAAAGTCCGGCGACCCATCCGCCTTCCACCGAATCACCTGCGCCCGCGTATGCCGGTTCGGATCCCGCAGCGGCTCTCCCACGATGTCGCGGTAGTTGCGCGCATGGTAGACCAGGATGTCGGTCTTCCCGTCCGGCGTCGTCGTGAAGCTGTTATGCCCCGGCCCGAACTGTCCGTTGGCCGCGCTGCTGCGCATCACCGGCACCGGCGACTTGGTCCACGCGCGCGCATCCAGCAGGTCGGCGTCCGCCGGCGCGCTGAGCAGGCCGAGCGCGTAGTTGGCGTCGGTCGCGCTGGCCGAGTAGGTCATCCATACCCTGCCGTTCTTCACCAGGAAGGACGAGGCCTCGTTGACCTCGTGGCCGATCTTCTCCCACGCGTACTCCGGCCGCGTGAGCAGCACCGCCGGCTGGCGGATCGCCAGCGGCCCGTCCATCTTCGCCAGGTAGATGTTGGTGCCCTTGCTGCCGTCGGGTGCGCGCTGGGTCCAGCTCAGGTAGCGCTGCCCGCGGTGCTCGAAGGTGGTGGCGTCGAGCGAGAAGCTCTCCCAGCCGGTCTTGAGCTGGCCGCGCTCCAGCCACTCCCCTTCGAGCGGATTGGCGGACGCGTTCTCCAGCACGTACAGGCGGATCTCCCAGATCTTGTCGGCGCGTCCGGCGGTGAAATAGATGTACCACTTGCCGTCAATGCGGTGCATCTCGGGCGCCCAGATGTGCGCGCCCATCTCGCCGCTGGCGTGCTTGCGCCACACGACTTTCGCGTCGGCGGCGCCGAGTTCGTTCAGGCTGCGCGCGCGGCGCACCTCGATGCGGTCGTATTCGGGCACCGTGGCGGTGTAGTAGTACCAGCCATCCGGCTGCAGGGTGACGTGGGGGTCGGCGCGCTGGCGCACCAGGGGGTTGGCGAAGCTGATTTCCGCGGCGGCGATCGGCTGGATGGCGAGCAGCGCCAGCATGGCGGCGGCGGCGAAAACGGCAGGACGGTTCATCGGGACCTCGGCAAGTAAAAAAGCCAGTCATCGCGAGATGACTGGCAAATCGGGGCGCGTGGCCCGGAACAGGAGTCGTTACAAGGCGATCACAGCTTCATCGACACCGTGAAGTAGTAGCGGCGGCCCGCCCAGGCCAGCTCGTTCAGGCGGAAGCTGTCGCCGGCGTCGAGGCGCTTCACTTCGTCGGTCAGGTTCTTGCCTTCCAGGGCGAAGGTAATGTTGTCGTTGTAGCGATACTGGATCTTCGCATCCAGGTAGCCGGTCGCCGCCTCGAACACCGGGTTGCCCGACACGTCGTTACCGCCGGTGAAGAAGCGGTCGCGGTAGCTGTAGGCCAGGCGCGCATTGATCGGACCCTTGTCGTACCACAGCGACAGGTTGTACGCGTTCTTCGACATGCCCGGGTAAGGCAGCACGGTGTTGTCGAGGACGTTCAGGCGCTCGGTGCCGGCCGCATACTTGTAGTCCATGCGGGTGTAGTTGGCGTCGACGCCGAAGCCGCTCAGCCAGCCCGGCAGGAAGGTCAGCGCGGTACGGCCGGCGATCTCGACACCCTTGGTGGTGGCGCCCTCGCCGTTCACGGCCTGGGTGACGTCGAACAGCTCGCCGTTCTTGAACAGGTCCACGCCGCGTGTCAGCACACGCTCCATCACGTAGCTGGTGATGTCCTTCTTGAAGAAGGCCACGGACAGCTGGCTGTCGGCGCCCGGATAGTACTCGACGCTCAGGTCGGTATTGGTCGAGCGGTAAGGCTTCAGGTCCGGATTGCCGGCGCTGCAGTCGTCGGTGCCGTCGCCGCCGAACTGCGGATTGCCGCTGCCGCGGATGCAGGTGGCGTTCGGGGCCAGCAGGTCCATCCGCGGACGCGCCATGGCCTTGGACCAGCCGACGCGGGTCACCAGCTTGTTGTCGATCAGCCAGGCCGCGCCGTTGAAGCTCGGCAGCACGTCGTTGTAGGTGTTCTCGACGGTCGCCACCGAGTTGCTGACGACGATGTCGCTGAAGGTCGACGCGCCCGGCGCGGTCGCCTGGCGGATCGAGTAGCGCGCCAGGCCGGTCGAGCGGTCGCGGGTGCGGGTGTAGCGCACGCCGACGTTGCCTTCCACTTCCTTGCCCAGTACCTGGGTGGCGTAGTCCAGGCGCAGGTAAGTCGCGGCGATGCGTTCGTCGATCATGAAGGCCGGGATCTGCGGGTACATGTTGCCGTCGCTGCCAGGCGCGTTGCGCAGGTAGGCGTGGTTGAAGCTCGAGGTGTCGAAGAACTGGGTCGCGTTGGCGTAGACCGGCGACATCCAGTTGGCCGGCAGGCCGGAGACCTTGTCGTAGCCGTCGAAGAAGGTGCCGGGCGAGCGGCCCTGCACGGCGGTGACCAGGGCGGCCATCTGGGCCGCGTTCAGGTAGCGGGTGGCGAAGCCCGAGTTGATGAAGGTCTGCGTATCGTTCGGACGCTGCGCCGAGCCGGTGTAGAGCGGGTCGTAGACCGCGGTCTGGTTGACGTTGGCGCCGCGCACGTTGATGTCGTCGGCGGTCGAGCTCAGGTTGGCGCCGTTGCTGGCCAGGTAGCCGCCGCCGTTGAACTGCTCGGAGGAGGACTTGCGCGCCTGGGCGCCGAACCAGACCTTGTTGAAGAACGGCGTGTCGAGCTTGTACTTGAAGTCGATCTTGGCCTGGTGTTCCTTGTTCTCGGTTTCGCTCGGACGGTACTGGAGCTGGGCCTGGACATAGGATGCCGGATTGTCCGGGCTGTAGCCGGCCGGGAAGGTAAAGCGCGGAATGCTGTCCGGGCCGAGCGCCACCTTCAGGCCGGGCGCATTCTGGGTCAGCACGATGCTGTTGCTGTCGCTGTCGTACAGCGACTTCGAGGTGCCGAGCAGGCCGGTCACTTCGAGGCGGTCGCGCTTGAAGCTGAAGCCCGAGGACAGGTAGCGCGAGTCGATGTCGAGCTGGAAGTCGCGCGCCGAGGTGCTGAAGGCGCCCTGCCCGCCCACGCCTGCGCCGAACAGGCAGGAGCCGACCACGTATTCGGTCACGTGGTGGTTGCTGACCACCATGCCCGGGGTCGCGCTGGTCGGCGCGGTGCAGGCGCCGGCGGCGGTCGGCACGCCGTTGGCGCCGTAGACGGGAGCGCGGCCGGTGTTGGCCAGGCGGCCCGCGTTGGCGAAATCGGTGCCGAAGTTGCGGTCGTTCAGGCGCTGGCGCTGGGTATTGGCCTGGTAGGTCGCGTAGGCATTGAACTCCTTGCTGAACGCGTACTGCGCGGTGACCTCGCCCGAGGAGCGCTTGTGGTCGCGGGTCCAGAGGCCGTAGCGGGCGATGCCCGGCGAATAATCGAACCACTGGCTGCGGCAGGCGGTCTGCTGCGCGGCGGTCAGGCCCGAGGTGGCGCAGGCGGCGGCGCTACCCACGGCGGCGACCTTCGGGTCGATGCTGTTGACGGTCTTTTCCGGCGAGTTGTCCCAGTCCTGCAGGAAGCGCCACGAGGTGTTGCGGGCGTAGTCGTTCTGGGTCAGCACCTTGTCGTAGACGAAGTTGGCCATCAGGCCCAGCTTGCCGTCGAAGTACTTGTCGGCCATGTACAGGTTGCCGCGCGGCTGGACGCCGCCGCGCGAGGTCGAGTGCTCGGCCGCGATGCTGGTGCCGATGGTCGGCTTCTTGAAGTCGAGCGGCTTGCGGGTGGTGATCTGCACGGTGCCGCCCACGCCGCCTTCGGTCATGTCGGCGGTCAGGCCCTTGTAGACGTCGATCGAACCGATCAGCTCCGAGGCCAGCTCGCGCAGCTCGGCGCCGCGGCCGGCGCCGCCATTGGTGCCCAGCACCGACATGCCGTTGACCTCGACGCGGTTCAGGTCCGGCTCGACGCCGCGGATCGCCACCTGGGTGCCTTCGCCGAAATCGCGCGACAGCTGCACGCCGGTCACGCGCGACAGCGCTTCGCCCACGTTCTTGTCGGGGAACTGGCCGATGTCTTCGGCCACGATCGAATCCGACACGGTGCCGGCGTTCTTCTTGCGGGTGATGGCGGAGGCCACCGACTGGCGGGTGCCGGCGATGTGGACGACCTGCGGCGCGGGCGCGGCGTCTGCGGCGGTACCGGATGCGGTCGCGCCGGCGCCGGACTGGCCCTGGGCGGTCGAGGTGGAAGCGGATGCGGCGGGCGCTGCCTGTGCTTGCGCGGTTTCCTGCGCCAGCGCGGCTTGTGCTGCCAGGAGGGTGATCACTGCGGCGACTGCGCGGGCGCAGCGGGTCGGGTGCAGCACGGAGGTGCTGGTCATGGCTTGATTCATCGATGTCTCCATGGGCTCTGTAGTTTGAAATACGGCTTGGCCTTGAAAACATTCTATGTGCGCAGGGTCGCGTTAATCCATTCAGGGTCGAAAGAATCACCGAACTGATCGAAATGGCAAAATTGCATCGGCAATCGATCAATACGGTGATTGTTTCGAATGCGACCGCCCGTAAACGCAGATGGCCGCCGCAAGTGCGGCGGCCATCCGGCCCTGCCATCCTACGTGATGCTTAGCCGCCGAACTTGAAGTTCAGGCCCGCCATGTAGGTGCTGCCCGCGTACGAGTCGGTGTACACGTTCGGGGTGCCGTCCGCGAACACCGAGTAGCCGCCGGTGTTTGAACCGGTGTGAGTCTTGCCCAGGTTGCGCCCTTCCAGGAAGAACTCGACGTTCTTGTTGAAGCGGTACGCGATCTTGGCGTCCACGTAGCGGGTGCCGAGGCGGAACAGCGGCGCACCCGGGCTGTAGGTCGGGAAGCGCACGTTGGTCATGCCGACCACCGGGTAGTTGTTCACCGAGTTGGTGTTGCAGCCCGAAGTGCACGAGAACGTATCCGCCTTCACCTGCAGGCCGACGCGCATCGAGAGGGCGCCGTCGTCGTACCACACCGAGGCGTTCCACGAGTGGCGCGGCTCGCCGGCCACCGGCAGCAGCTCGCCGGTGATCAGGTCGCGCAGGCCGCCGCCGTTCAGGGTCGCCTTGTTGCGGGTGTAGTTCGCGTCCACGCCGGTATAGCGCAGGTACCACGGCAGGACCGTGAAGGCGACCTTGGCCGAGACCTCGAAGCCCTTGCGGGTGAACGGGATCTGGTTGGTCCAGCGGCGCTGGGTGAACACCAGGTCGGACAGCGGCTTGCCGGTCTGCGGGTCGACAGCGTCGGAGCCGGCGAAGGGCTTGATGTCGTCGACGGTCTCGATCAGGGTCGGCGCGCCGGTCACGCCTTCCTGCTTGTAGACAGCGCCGGCCAGCATGATGTCGCGGTTGGCATACCATTCCAGCGACAGGTTCTGGTTGTGGTTGGTCAGCGGCTTGATCTCCGGGTTGCCCATGACGTCGGTGCAGCGCATCGCGGTTTCGTTGCCCTCGGAATCGAGGTCGACCAGCTTGCGGCCGTCGTATTCGCAGGTCCCGTTCGGGATCAGGCGGCCGGCGGCCGGACGGGCGATGGTCTTGCCCCAGTTGTAGCGCAGGACCAGCTTGTCCGGGATCAGCCAGGTGTTCAGGTTGGCCGACGGCAGGTAGTCGGTGGTGGTCGCATTGATCGCAGTGTCCTTGCGGTACACGCGAGTGCTGATGCCGTTCACGTTGTTCGGGTCGAGCGGATTGTAGGCCGCGGTCGGCACGATCGAGCGGAAGGTCAGCTGGCCGCTGCCGATCACCTTGGTGCGCACGGCGCGCACGCCGACGTTGCCGTCGAAGACGATGCCGAAGGGCAGCGAGCGTTGGGTGAACGGCAGGCGGTCGACCTCGAAGTTGGCCATCATGTAGCCCGCATCGACGGTTTCCACGATCGAGTTCACCGGCTGCTTGTACATCTGGCCGTCGCTGCCGATGCACTCCTTGATGCAGTCGAGGTTGTAGTTCGGCACGCCCAGCAGCGCGTAGACCTTGTCGATATCGAATTCGGTCCAGCCGTTGGTCAGGGTGCCTGGACGGTCCGGATCGCCCGCATAGAACTGCGCGGTCGGCTCCTTGGTGTAGCCCTGGTTGAACAGCGCGCGGTACTGGTCCGGCGAGATCACGATCGTGCCCTGGCGCGCGTTGCGCGGGTCGGTGCTCGGGTTGTAGCCGTACTGGCAGGGGCGGCCGCCCGGCGCCAGCGAACCCGGCGTGTTCTCGCACACCTGGAAGGTGGTGCGCAGGTTGTTGGTGGAGACGTAGATGCCCGGGATGTAGCCGGCCGTGCCGAAGGTGCCGACGGCGTCCTGAACCGTCGGGCCGCCGGTGCCCCAGTGGTCGTAGCCGCTCTTGCGGCGGCTGTAGCCGACCTTGATCGAGGGGACGAAGGGAATGTACTCGTCGGTGTAGACATCCAGGTCCAGCTTGGCCGTCTTCTCGAACGACTCGTTGATGCGCGGATTCTGGAACGCCAGGGTGGTGGCGCCGTTTACGCGCGGCAGCTGCGCCGCGGTGTAGGCCGGAGAGCCCGGGGTGGTGAAGCTCGGTGCGACCGCGGCCTGCGCCGCCTGGTTGGCGAGCGTCAGCCAGCTGTTCGGGTTGCTCAAGTCCACCGAGCCGGCCGCCTCGTAGTTCCAGATACCGTTCGGCAGCACGGTGGCCTTGGTGGTGCCGAGGTAGGCGCTCTGGCCCATGCGCTTTTCGTAGCGGTAGAAATCGGACTTCGAATCGCCGATCAGGAACTCGGCGCGCACGATGCCCTTCTTGTAGGTACCGCCGGCCTGGGTGTAGCTGGACTTGGTGCCGGTGGTGATCGTGGTGTTGTCGACGCCGTAGACGCCGTCCGAGAACTCGAAGCCGGTCACATGGTGATTGCCGTCGACGGTCACCGAGTTCGGGTTGACGTTGGACACCGCGCCGTTCAGGGCGCCGGTGCTGCGGTAGGTCAGCTCGCCCGGATAGAGGTAGTAGCCGGAGGCCGGGTTCAGGGCGCGGGTGCCCCAGGCGCCGTTGGCCAGCTGGGTGGTCGAGATGGTGTCGACGAAGGGTGCGCCACTGAAGCCGTTCGGTCCGCGCACGGTGGCCGGATTCACCGCAACGCCGCCGTAGCCGAGGTTGGTGCTGTAGGAGATCACGTCGCCCTTGCTGCGGCTATGCTTGGCATAGACGGTGAGCGCATCGTTGACCTTGAAGTCGAGGCGGATGTCGCCGCTGGTGCGGTCGTCGTTCCAGCGGTTGACGAAGTAGCGGGTATTGCTCGGCACCCAGTCGTTCCACTGGCCCAGGCAGCTCAGCAGCGCGAGCTGGGTGATGTTCTGGGCATTGGTGCGGCCGTTGTTGCCGGTGCTGAGCTGGCTGGCGACGTTGGCCGGCAGCAGCGGGAACTTCTGGTAGCACTCGGCCTTGGTCTTGGCGGCGGCCGAACCTTCCAGCACGTCCTTCGGCGTCATGCTGGTCCAGTTGCCCATCGCCGCATTGCTGTACGGGACCGTGTAGAACGGCGTGGTCGAAGCCTCGTCGTTCAGGTTCAGGGTGTCGGGGCGCAGCGCGACCGTCTTCTCCGGCGAATTGTCGAAGTCCATCGGGCGGTACTGGCCGACCACGCCGCTGTTGCCGCCCTGGTTGATCGAGTGGGCTTCCTGGTTGACCTTGCTCTTCGAGAGGTTGACCAGCACGCCCAGGCGGTCGTTCATGAACTTCTTGGCGCCGATCAGGTTGAGGTTGGGGTTCTTCTTCTTGTTGAGCGAGTTCTGCTGGGCAGCCACGCGGAAGGACAGGTAGTCCTTCTTGAAGTCGAGGCCGTTGCGGGTCTGGATCCGCACGCCGCCGCCGAGCGAGCCTTCGGTCATGTCGGCGGTCGAGCCCTTGACCACGTCCACGCTCTTGATCAGGTCCGAGGAGAGCTGGCGCATCTCGACCGCGCGTCCGCCCGAAGTGTCGGCGCCGGCACTGATGCCGCCCAACATGTCGGCGCCGCCGGCCTGCTGCACCCCCATGCCGTCCAGTTCCACGCGGGTCAGTTCCGGGCCGTTGCCGCGGATCGAGACGCTGATGCCTTCGCCGAACTCGCCGCGGTCGACCGCCACGCCGGCGATGCGCGAAATCGCGTCGGCGACGTTACGGTCCGGGAAAGCGCCGACGTCTTCGGCGATGATCGAATCCTGCGCGGTGGCGGCGTTCTTCTTGCGGGCGATCGCGCTGCGCTGCGATTCGCGCGAGCCGACCACCAGCACCGTCTCGACGGCGCCATCCGCGGCGGTTGCCGCCGTGGACGAGGTCGACGATGCCTGCGGCGTCGCCGCCTGCTGCGCGTATGCGCCAGTCGCGACCAGCGAAGCCAGTGCCATGGCGACTGCCTGACTGATACGGTTTACGGGGAACCCATGCTTGGTATACGGTGCCATCTCTCCTCCTTGTTGTCTGTCTTATGTGATCGTTGTGCTCAACGATGAACGCAGTCGATTGTTATTGAATGAAATCAATACAACAACCGGCTTCGAACTAATTGCGCCAAACACTCATGGGCTTGAGCGGTTGGTGCGAAAGCGCCACATCTGTCGATGGCGACTGATGCCGTTTATGACATCGCAAGGCCGCGCCAGGTTATCGCTCGAGGGCGATCTGCTGGTGGCACAGCCATTTGCGGATCGGCGTTCCGTCGCGGTATTGGCCATATGCGGCGGCCGATCGGATGCTGGTGCGCGGGACGGTCTCGCTGCTGCGCTTGCCGCGATGTCCATCCAGTCCCAGGCGCACCGCCTTCACCGCGGCGGCCGGTCCGCTTGTGGTGATGCGGATGATGTCGCCTTCCACCCGCAGCGCAGAAAGCGCGCCGCCATCGAGGCCGATGCCGAGCATGGGCAGCGCCAGGCCCGGGAGCTGCTCCACCTCGGCAGGCTCGCTCAGCGTGAGCAGGATCTGGTCCGGACCGGCCACTCGCGCGGATACGACGCGCAGCACGTCCCAGCGGCCATGGCGGCGCAGGTGCTCGAAGGCGACTGCATACAGCTCGCCGCGCATGTCGTGTCCTGCGCTGCTGTGATGCAGGAAATCGTGGGCGAAGGGGAAGTTGTAGGTCGGCCCCAGGCAGAAGTAGGCGCCGCCCTCCCCCAGGCTTTGCACGTGGCGCGCCAGGATCGCGCGCGCGCCGCTTGAATCGGCATCGAAACTTGAGGGCTGGGAACTGAGCAGCCACACCGGCTCGCGCTGCCTGGTGATGGCGCGGATGCCCGCCTCGATCTCGGCGCGGACCTGCTCCTGCAATTCGCCCAGGCGCGGCTCGCCGGCATCGCTCTCGCCCTGGGCCATGATGACCACCGGGACGACGTAGCGCTTGCCTTCGCGCCGCAGCGCCGCGTCGACCGCTTGCGCGGTGCGCATCAGGTTGCGAAAGCCGTGGTAGCGCGGCGCCGCGTCGCGCGCGAGCTTGCGTATCTTCTGTCCGCCTTCGGCGACATTGAACAGCACGATCTCCGGGCCGTCCCGGGCCGATTGCGCCAGGCGCAGCACCATGCTTTCGCCGGCGGTGCTGCCGTGGGTGGCGCTGCCCATCGCGCCGCGCAGGGGCGCCAGGCCGGTGACGGCGTCCACTTCGAAGGAGCGGCCGCCCACGGTGGCCTGGCCCAGCCACACGTTGCCCGATGCCGTGCGCGGCATGCGCAGCCCCGCAGGGTATTCGGCATGCAGCACGGAGGCGGCCTGCATGGCCTGGCCCTCCGAGTTGGACTGGCCGTACTCGATCACGCCCAGCACGCGGGCCGCATCTCCCCTGCCCGGCAGGATGGACGCGCATCCGGCCGGCAGCATGGACGCCAGGGCGAGCAGGAAGGGACGGCGCCGCATGGCTCAGCTCCGGTAATCGACCGGCAGCAGCAGCTCCGGGTAGCGCTCGCGCAGCGCGTCGATCGCGTTCAGGGTGCCGGACAGGTGGGTGCGCACGCAGCGCTGGGCGCCCTCGGCGTCGCCGCGCGCGATGCGCTCCGCGATCTCGGCGTGCTGCGCCAGGATCGAACGCGCCTTGCCGTTCATCGGCAGGTGCAGGCGGCGCAGGCGGTCCAGGTTGCCGCTGCGGCTGCGGGCCAGGGCCCACAAGTCGGGCACCGCCGCCGCGTCGTACATGGCGCGGTGAAATTCCATGTCCACCGCCGTGAAGCCCGCCAGGTCGCCCGCTTCCAGGCAGGCGCGCTGGCGCGCGACCAGTGCTTGCAGCGCGCGCCCCAGTGCGGCATCGCCGCGCTGCGCCAGCGTATGCACCATTTCGAGCTCCACCGACAGGCGCAGGAAGTGGGCCTGGCGCGCCTGCGCCAGGTCGATCCGGCGCACCTGCGTCTGGTGCTGCGGATAGATGTCGACCAGGTGTTCTTCCTCCAGGCGCAGCAGCGCCTCGCGCACCGGGCTGAGCGACAGCCCGTAGTACTCGCACAGCTGCGGGCGCGGCAGCACGGTGCCCGGCCCGACCGCCAGGCTGACGATCAGCTCGCGCAGGTGCTCGAACACCTGGACCGTCGCGTTGCGCGAGCGGTCGAGGCGAAACGGAATGCCGACAAGATTCATCGAAGCCCCCGATCAGGATTCCGGGAATTCGTAGAACTCGGCTTCGACGATGGCCAGCGCGGTGCGCGCAACACGCTGGGCGCCGGTGTCGGTGTTCGCCTGGTTCGCCACCTCGGTGAGCTGGATCGCGCCGGCTTCGTCCGCCTGGCCGTCGAGCGCGATGCGCACCTGGCTGCCGCGGTGTGGCTTGAGCGGCAGCGTGACGTAGCCGAGGCTCTTCGAGGTGGTGCCGCGCCAGACCTCGACGCCATCCACGAACACGCGCAGCGGATAGCTGCGCTCGCGCCAGCCGGCCAGCTTGAGCGTCACTTCGCGCAGCAGCGCGGGGCGCGCCAGTCTATAGGTGATCTCCGCCGCCTCCCCGGTCTTGCTGCTCCAGTTGGTGGTTTCGTCGTCGTCGAAGGAGTGCGCGGCCTGTTCGCCGTTGCTGGCGGCTTGCGCGGAGGCCACCGGCACCGCGATGCGCGAGACCGTGAAGGACGCCGTAGCCGGTGTCGGCCCGCGGTCCAGGCGCAGCGGCGGCGGCGCCGGCAGCGCGGCCAGGCCGCCCTCGACCTTGACCGCTTTGGAGGCGAAGCTCAGCGTCGCCGGCGCCAGGCCATCGGCGCGGGCGCGCAGGGTGATTTTTCCCGGCTGCGTGGTACTGCGCACCAAGACCCGGTTCACGCCGCCCTCGACCGGCAGCGAGCGCGCCAGCACATGGTTGCCTGGCCCCTGCGCGATGCCGCCGCGCCACTCGGCCGGGCCATCCAGTTCGAAGTGCACGGTGTCGAGCGCCACCGGGTTGCGGCGGCCCTTGGCATCGACCGCCTCGACCTGCACCAGCGCCAGGTCGGCGCCGTCGGCGCGCAGGCCGTGCGGCGAGGGGATGTTCGTCAGGCGCAGCGCCACCGGCTTGCCTGCCGTTGCCAGGCGTGTCTCGCACACCTGCCTGCCCTTGGCGTCGTAGCCGACCGCCTTCAGCTCGCCCTCTTCCCAGGCCACCTGGTCGAAGGTGAACAGGAAGCGTTCGCTCTGGCGTGCGCTGCCGACCACCTTGCCGTTCAGGGTGAGCTTGACCGTCTCCGCGCTCGAGATCACGTGCACCGTCTTCACTGTGCCGGGCGCGTAGTTCCAGTGGCCGACGATGTGGGCGCGCGGGCGCTCGACGTCGACCCAGCCGTCCCACATCACCTGGTGCGCATAGAAGGCATCCTTCGGGATGCGCATGGCGTCGACTTCGCCGCTGCGGCGGTAGTTCTCGGCGCCGCGGTGGTGGGTATTACTGTCCGAGAAGATGATGTTGACGCCGCCGCTCGAGACGCGCGTGCCGGTGCCCGGACGCTCGCGCCAGTAGTCGTACCAGCGGCGCACGGTCTCGATCGCGAAGCTGTCCTGGTTGTGGTTATAGGACGGCGCCGGCTGGCCCTTGTGCGGCGGGCCGTCGCCGTTCTTGTGGAAGGGTGGACTAAGCTCGTCCCAGAACTTGCGCGCGCCCTCGTCGCGGGCGTATTCCATGGCCCACATCGGCATGCGCGCGCTCTTATTGATGTACAACATCTCGCCGCCGTACTCGGACACCTGCTGCAGCGCGGTGCTCAGCATCTCGCGGCTGCCGGCGGCGCGTCCGCCATGCGGGTCGAAGCGGTCGCGCAGCGCATTCATCTCCAGCTGGTGCTCGGCGCTCACGCCCTTGTTGCCGGACTCGTAGAACAGGATGCTCGGATTGTTGCGGTAGTAGACGATGGCATCGCGCATGGTTTCCACGCGCTGGCCCCAGCGGCGCCCGTCGACATCCTTCTCGGAGTCGCCGGCGGGCATGGCCTGCATCAGGCCGATGCGGTCGAGCGACTCCACATCCTGCTTCCAGGGCGCGATGTGCATCCAGCGGATCAGGTTGGCGTTGCTCTCGAGGGCCAGGCCATTGCTGTAGTCGCTCAGCCAGGCCGGCACCGAGAGCCCGATCGCCGGCCATTCGTTCGAGGTGCGCTGGGCGTAGCCCTTCATCTGCAGCACGCGGTCGTTCAGCTTGATCACGCCATTGCCGAATTCGGTCTTGCGAAAACCCGTGCGGGTGGTGACGCGGTCGAGCGGCCTGCCGTCGACCTTCAGGGTGGTGACCACGTCGTACAGGTAGCCGTAGCCCCAGCTCCAGAAGTGCAGCCCCTTTACCTGCGCGCTGGCCTTGGCCACCGTGGTGGCACCGGGCGCCAGGGTCTGGCCCGGCGCGGCGAAGCGCGCCACCGTCTTGCCGTCCTTGTCGCGCACTTCGACCTCGTAGGTGAAGCTGCGCGCCTGCTGCCCGTCATTGCGCACTTCGGATTCGGCGGCGATGGTGGCCGTGCGTGCCGGAATGTCGAAGTCGCGCGCATAGACGTAGACCCCGGTGGTGCCCAGGTTCGAATACAGCGGCAAGGTCTGGTACAGCGGCTCGGTCACATGCAGGCGCACGTTCTTCGGCAGGCCGCCGTAGTTGGCATTGAAATTGCGGTCGGCCCACTGGTAGCGCTGGCCCGTGGCCTGCTCCTTGTAGTCCCAGCGGTTGTCGGTGCGCACCGCGATCACGTTCTCACCCTTCACCAGCGCGCCGCCGATCTCGAAGCCGAAGGCGGTGACGCCGTTCTCGTGCAGGCCGATGCGGCGGCCGTTGACGAACACTTCCGCCGCCTGGCGCGCGCCTTCGAATTCGAGGAAGACCTTCTGGCCCGGCTTGAGGTCCTTGACGCTGAAGCGCTTGCGATACCAGGCGATACCAGTCGAGTGGTCGACGATGTCCTTGGCAAAGGCGTCGTCCTCGTTCCAGGCGCGCGGCAGGGTGACGGGCTTCCAGGCCTTGTCGTCGAAGCCGGCCTGGGACGCGCCCGCCGGGTCGCCGATCATCAGCTTCCAGCCGGGATTGAAGTCGTACTGGGCGCGCTCGGCATGGGCCGGGGCGGCAGCGAGGATGGCGGCCAGCGCGAAGACGGACAGGCTCAGGGAAGCGGAACGGAACATCGAGGGTCTCCAGGGTCGAACACGGCGCGGATGCGAGCTAATATATTAGTAGCTTAGCGTGCTATTGTTCAGCATTTGCCGAATTACTCAAGATCGTGAGCGTTCGCTGACCGAACGTTGACACCCGCCGCGAATGCGCCGGTAATGGCGCATCCGTTTCAACCAGTCCTATAAGGCCATGAGCACCATGAGCAAACCATTCAAACGCATCCTCTTCACCGGCGCCGGCGGCAACCTGGGGCGCCGCCTGCGCGAACGTCTGCACGAATTCGCCGACATCGTGCGCCTGGCCGACGTCGCCGACATCGGACCCGCGGGCCCGGGCGAGGAAGTGGTGCAATGCGACCTGGCCGACCGTGAGCAGGTGATGCGCATGTGCGAAGGCGTGGACGCGATCCTGCACTTCGGCGGCGTCTCGACCGAAGTCGAATTCGCACCCATCATGCAGGCCAACATCCTCGGCATGGTCAACCTGTACGAAGCCGTGCACAAGCTGGGCATCCGGCGCGTGGTCTTCGCCAGCAGCAACCACACCATGGGCATGTACCCAACCTGCGAACGGGTCGACGCCGGCATGCTGCCGCGCGCCGACGGCTACTACGGCCTGTCCAAGGTCTGGGGCGAGAACCTGTCGCGCTACTACTGGGACCGTTTCGGCATCGAGACCGTGTGCCTGCGCATCGGCTTCTGCTTCCCGGAACCCGGCACTCACCGCCAGATGGTCACCTGGCTCAGCCTGGACGACCTGGTCGAACTGCTGCGCCGTTCCCTGGTCACGCCACGCGTCGGCCACACCATCGCGTTTGGCGTTTCAAGCAACCCGGGCAGCTGGTGGGACGACCGCCATTCGCGCCACCTGGCCTTCGTCGCAAAAGACAGCTCGGCGCAGTTCCTCGACAAGCTGCCTACCGAGGTCACGTACCCGGCGCCGGACGACCTCACCACCTTCCTGCAGGGTGGCCCCTTCCTGAACATCGGACCGAAGTACCCGTCATGAGATCCCCTCATGCCCGCGCGGCCGGCCTGATCGCGTTCCTGCTGGTGACGCTGCCGGCCGGCGCCGAGGTGCGCCTGCCCAGCGTGCTGTCCGACCACATGGTGCTGCAGCGCGCGGCCTGGGTGCCGGTGTGGGGCTGGGCGGCGCCGAACGAAGCGGTATCGGTACGCTTCGGGAACCAGACGCTCGGCACGGTCGCCGATAGCGACGGGCGCTGGCGCCTCCACCTCGACCTGAGCCAGGCGCCGTCTACGCCCGGCGTGCTGTCGGTGCGCGGCGCGGGCAACGAGATCGTCGTCAAGGACGTACTGGTCGGCGAAGTGTGGCTGGCCTCGGGCCAGTCGAACATGGAAAAGCCCTTCGGCGAGAAGAAGGGCCAGTTGCCCACCTTCGGCTCCGAGGAAGCGCTTGCCGGCGCCGAGCAGCCCGAGATCCGCCTGTTCAAGGTGGCCAGGCTCAAGGCCGCCCAGCCGGGCGAGGACGTCAGCGGCGCGTGGGTGCGCAGCACGCCTGCCTCGCTCATCGCGACCCAATTCTCGGCGGCCGCCTACAGCTTCGGACGCCGCATCAAGGACGAGCTGGGCACGCCCGTCGGCCTGATCGACGCCACCTGGGGCGGCACCCGCATCGAATCGTGGACGCCGCCGGACCTGCTCGGGCAACTGGACTTGCCGCCCGCGGTCAAGGACAAGCCGGCCTCGCTGTACAACGGCATGATCGCCGGCCTGGCGCCCGTCAAACTCAAGGGCGCGCTCTGGTACCAGGGCGAATCGAACATCCTCCACACCGACGACGGTCCCGCCTACACGGCGAAGATGGAAGCGATGATCCGGGGCTGGCGCCGCGCCTTTGGGCAGGATCTGCCCTTCTACTACGTGCAGCTGGCGCCGCACCTGTATTCCGTGGTGCGCAAGGACCAGGGTGTCGGGGGCTCGGAATCGCTGCCGCGCCTGCGCGAAGCCCAGCTTGATGCGCTGCGTATTCCGAAGACGGGCATGGTCGTCACCACCGACCTGGCCGACGACCTGCGCGACATCCATCCGCGCGACAAGCAGAGCGTCGGGCTGCGCCTGGCCAACCTGGCGCTGGCCGAGAGTTACGAGCGGCCGGGTATCGAGCCCTATGGCCCGACCTACCGCGCGATCCGCTTCGCCGGCAGACAGGCGATCCTCAGCTTCGACCATGCGCAGGGGCTGGCTGCCCGCGACGGCAAGCCGCTCGACTGGTTCGAGATCGCCGGCAGCGATGGCCGCTACCATCCCGCAACGGCCACGATCCGGGGCGGCGAGGTGCTCGTCGACAGCCCGCTCGTGAGCGAACCGAAGTTCGTACGCTTCGGCTGGCATGAGGCGGCCACGCCCAACCTGGTCAACGGCGCCGGCCTGCCGGCCGTCCCCTTCCGTTCGGAGCACCCGATTCCGAAGAATCCCCCCCCGGATATGAAAAAAATGCGGCGCATCGCGCCGCATTTTCTCATCGCACCATGCACGGGCGCTTGTTGTCGAACTTCCAGCCCGGAATCAGGAACTGCATGGCCGCCGCGTCGTCGCGCGCGCCCAGGCCCATGTTCCTGTAGGCCTGGTGCGCGGCCGCCAAGGCATCTTCGTCCAGCTCGATGCCCAGGCCCGGCCGGGCCGGCACCTTGACTTCGCCGCCTTCGATCCTGAGCGGCTCCCTGGTCAGGCGCTGGCCGTCCTGCCAGATCCAGTGGGTGTCGATCGCCGTCACCCTGCCCGGCGCCGCCGCGCCGACGTGGGTGAACATCGCCAGCGAGATGTCGAAGTGGTTGTTCGAGTGCGAACCCCAGGTCAGGCCGAACATCTCGCACAGCTGGGCCACGCGCACCGAGCCCTGCATGGTCCAGAAGTGCGGGTCGGCCAGCGGGATGTCGACCGACTGCAGCTGGATCGAGTGCGCCATCTGGCGCCAGTCGGTGGCGACCATGTTGGTGGCCGTCTTCAGGCCGGTGGCGCGGCGGAACTCGGCCATCACTTCGCGGCCCGAGAAGCCGTTCTCGGCGCCGCAGGGGTCTTCGGCATAGGCCAGCACATCGTGCTTGTCGCGGCACAGGCGCACCGCCTCCTCCAGCGACCAGGCGCCGTTCGGGTCGAGCGTGACGCGCGCCTGCGGGAAGCGTTCGTGCAGGGCCACGGCCGCTTCCATTTCCTCGTCGCCGCAGAAGACGCCGCCCTTGAGCTTGAAGTCCTGGAAGCCGTAGCGCGCCTGCGCCGCTTCGGCCAGCGCCACCACCGCCTCCGGGGTCAGTGCCGCTTCGTTGCGCAACCTGAACCAGGCATCGTCCGCGCCCTCTTCGCTGCGGTAGGGCAGCCCGGTGCGCTGGCGCTCGCCGACGTAGAACAGGTAGCCCAGCATCGGCACCGCGGCGCGCTGCTGGCCCTCGCCCAGCAGGGCTGCCACCGGCACGTTCATGAACTGGCCCAGCAGGTCGAGGAAGCTTGACTCCACCGCGGTGACCGCATGGATGGTGGTGCGCAGGTCAAAAGTCTGCAGGCCGCGGCCGCCCGCATCGCGCTTGGCGAACTCCCTGCGGATGGCGTTGAGGACGGCGTTATAGTCGCCCAGCGACTTGCCGACGATGAGCGGACGCGCGTCTTCCAGGGTTTGGCGGATCGATTCGCCGCCCGGCACTTCGCCCAGGCCGGTATTGCCGGCGCTGTCCGTCAGCACCACGACGTTCCGGGTAAACCAGGGGCCGTGGGCGCCGCTCAGGTTCATGAGCATGCTGTCCTGGCCGGCGACGGGGACGACCCGCATCGCGGTGATGACCGGGGCGCCGCTGATGTTCGAATTCATGGATGACTCCAGGTATGTGATGAAATTATTTGCCGCGGCTTATTTGTTACGGTAATAGTCGGCCAGCACGCCGAAGGCCTGCTTGCGCACCCCGGTCTCGGACACGATGCCCTTGCGGTTCCAGCCGTTCTGGAACACCGGGTGCTCGCGGCGCGGCGAACGGAAGTCCTTCAGGATCCAGGGCGACATGCCGCGCAGGGTCGGGATGTGATCGGCCATCGCCAGGGTCTGGCGGTAGTACTCGGCCTGGTATTCCTCGGTGAATTTCTTCATGCCGTCGTTGCGGTAACCGGCCAGGGCGTCGGCGCCGAACTCGGACAGGATCAGCGGGCGGTCCGCCGGCACCTTCCACTTCAGCTTCGCGACCGCGTCGAGCGTGTCGGAACCGTACCATCCGGCATAGATGTTCACCGCCAGCACGTCGAGCTTGCCGACCAGCGGGTCGTCGATCGCCAGCGCATCGCCGTCGTGCTTCACCAGGAGGGCCGCGCTCACCAGGCGCGATGGGTCCAGCTTGCGTACGTTGTCCGCCATGGCGCTGTGGAAGCGCGTACGCGCGTCTGCCACCGGGGTCTCGTTCCCGACGCTCCACATGATCACCGAGGCGCGGTTGCGGTCGCGGTAGATGGTCTCGGCCTGCATGGCGAGGGCCTTGCGCAGCACCGCAGGGTTGTCCCAGTCGACCGTCCAGTACACCGGGATCTCGCTCCACACCAGCAGGCCCATCTCGTCGGCCAGGCGCACCGTGGTTTCCGAATGCGGATAGTGCGACAGGCGCACGTAGTTCGCACCGAGGCCATGCTTGATCTCGTGCAGCAGCGCGCGCGAGCTCGACTCCGTCATGTTGCGCGCCGGGTTGGGGCCGAACTCTTCTTCGTGCAGCGAGATCCCACGCAACCAGATGGGTTTGCCGTTCAGGAGGATCTGGTTGCCCTTCACGGCGATGGTGCGGAAACCGACGCGGTCGCGTAGCGCGTCGCCCGCGGCGGAAAAGCGCACCTCGTACAGGGTCGGCTTCTCGGGCGACCAGCGCTCCAGTCCTTTCGGCGCGGCCAGCTCGAAGCTGGCGCGGCCATTCGCGTCGGTGGTGGCGCGCACGGTGGCGAGCGCGCCGATCGCCACGCTGACCTCCTGGTTCGCGGCCTGCGGGCCCTGCAGGCGCACTTCTCCGGCGATACGGCCGTCCGGGCGCAGCTGGACCATGGCGTCGTCGATGAAGGTGGCCGGGGTGGTGATCAGGGCTACTTTGCGGGTGATGCCGCCGTACAGGTCCCAGTCGGTGATGGAGGTCGGGATCGACTGGGCGTCGTGGGTCGAGTCGACGCCCACCACCAGGCGGTTGTCGCCGGCGCGGAGAAGCTCGGTCACTTCCAGCACGAAGGGCGTGAAGCCGCCCTCGTGGCGACCCACTTCCTTGCCGTTCAGGTAGACGTAGGCGCGGTAGTTGACCGCCTCGAAACGCAGGAAGGCGCGCTTGCCGCTCAAGGCCTGCGCGTTGAACTTGCGCTGGAACCAGATCAGGCCATCGTAGTAGCGCAGTTCGGGGGCGGCGGCGTTCCAGGCGCCCGGCACGTTGATGATCGGGCCGCGGTCGAGGTCGAACTCGAAGAAGTCCACCCCGCCCTTGGCCTCGACGGCGGCGACGTCGAGGTCGCGGTAGCGCTGCATGCGCGACTTCGCCACCCAGCCGTTGATGTCGGTGAGGCCGGTGCGGTACAGGTCCTTCGAGTAGGTCCACTGGCCCGACAGGTCCTGGCCGTCGCGGTGCAGTGCGCCGGTGAGCAGGAAGGCGGGCCGCAGGTCGTCCGCCAGGGCCGGCAGGGAGGCGAACGTGCCGATGAGGATCCAGAATGCTGCGAAAAGTTTTTTCATGGGTTCAGGGTAGTCGGTTGACGGGCGCTGATATATTAGTATGCCACATAAGTCTACAGGGCGTCCCGCCGTCGATGCACTCAATCTTGTGATCGGATGGCCTGGCCGCGTTCAGTCAACCACTTGAGTGATTCAGCACGGCATGTCGACCACGGGCCAGAGACGATCTAGTATTCGCTTCGTCAACTAATATATCAGCAGCGACCACGCCCCTTCCACTTCAAGACAGACCGGCACGCCGCCCAGCGGCAGTGCCGGCACGGAGACCGACAGTGCCCATTTCATCGCGCAGACATTTCCTTCGCTCGGCCAGCGCCCTTCCCTTCCTTGCCTCCTTCCCTGGCCTGGCCGGCGCGATAACGGCCAACACCGGCGCCAAACCGGTCCCCGTGTCCGAGACCGCGCTGCGCTGGCTGGACGGCCAGGCCCCGGCCCGCTTCGAGGGCTGCACCCTGGGCGTGCCCTGGCCGCGCGGCACGCTGCGCCTGCCCGCGAACAAACGGCTCGACTTCACGCTGGGCGCGAACGGCCCCGCCATGCAATCCTGGCCGCTGGCCTACTGGCCGGACGGCTCGCTGAAGTGGACTGCGCACGCGGTCGCGGGCGGCGCCACGTCCGAAGGCTACAGCTTGGCCCGCGGCGCCCAGGCGTGCGGCACGGTCTCGGTGAAGGAAAGCGCGGACGACATCCTGGTCACCGCGGGCGAGCTGGCATGGGTGCTGCCGCGCCGCGGCGAGGTGCTGGTGCGCAGCGCGACCCGCGCCGGCCGCGTGACGATGCAGAACATGAAGCTGGTGGCCCTGCGCCAGGACGGCGCCCAGCTGGAGAAGAGCGGCAGCGTCGCGCGCCAGCCCTTCACCAGCAAGCTGCTTGCCGTCACGGTGGAACAGAGCGGCCCGGTGCGCGCGGTGGTCAAGTTCGACGGCATGCACAGCGACGGCAGCCGCGACTGGCTGCCCTTCTCGGTGCGCCTGTACTTCTATACCGGCTCGGACAGCGTGCGCATCGTGCACTCCTTCATCTACGACGGCAATCCGGAACAGGACTTCATCGCCGGCCTGGGTGTCACCGCCCAGGTCTTGATGACGGACCAGAGCTACGACCGCCACGTGCGCTTCTCGGGCGAAGGCGTCGGCGTCTGGGGCGAGGCGGTGCGGCCGGTGACCGGCCTGCGCCGCGACCCGGGCGACGCCTACCGCGCGGCCCAGGTGGCGGGCAAGGCCCTGCCGCCGCTCGCCGGCATGGCCAAGCCGGTGCAGGACGGCCTGCAGTGGATCCCCGAATGGGGCGACTTCACGCTGGCGCAGCTCTCGCCGGACGGCTTCACGTTGCAGAAGCGCCTGCGCGCGGGCCGCGCCTGGATCGACTCGAATGCCGGCACCCGCAGCAAGGGCCTGCTGTACGCCGGCGGGGCCGCGGGCGGCGTGGCCCTGGGCCTGAAGGATTTCTGGCAGCGCGCCCCGGTGCAGCTGGACGTGCGCAATGCGGCCAGCCCGATGGCGGAGGTGACGGCCTGGATGTGGGCGCCCTCGGCGCCGGCCATGGACGTGCGCTCCTACCGCGGCGAAGACGGCATGGACACGCACGAGAAGCAGATCGCCGGCCTGAACATCACCTACGAAGACTACGAGGCGGGCTGGGACTCGGCCACGGGCGTGGCCCGCAGCTCCGAGCTGCAGCTGTGGGTGCTGGGCGGAACGCCCTCGCACCAGGCCTTGTCCGACATGGCCGAACAGGTGGCGCGGCCGGCGCGCCTGGTGCTCACGCCGCAGCGCATCCATCAATGCGGCGTGTTCGGCGACTGGGACCCGGTCGATGCCGGGACACCGGCGCGCAAGCTGATCGAGGAGCGCCTGGCCCTGCAGCTGGACCAGTACCTGCGTGAAACCGAACAGCACCGCTGGTACGGCTTCTGGTCCTATGGCGACGTGATGCACAGCTACGACCCCGACCGCCACATGTGGCGCTACGACATCGGCGGCTACGCCTGGGACAACTCGGAGCTCTCGACCGACCTGTGGCTGTGGTACAGCTACCTGCGCACCGGGCGCGCCGACCTGTTCCGCTATGCCGAAGCGATGACCCGCCATACCGGCGAGGTCGACGTCTATCACCTCGGTCCCTTCAAGGGTTTCGGCACCCGCCACGCGGTGCAGCACTGGGCAGATTCGTCGAAGCAGCCGCGCGTCTCGAACGCGGCCTACCGCCGCATCTATTACTTCCTGACGGCGGACGAGCGCGTCGGCGACCTGATGCGCGAGCTGCTCGATTCGGACAAGGACCTGCACAAGGTCGACATCTCGCGCAAGCTGAAGGTGGCGGGCGCGCGCCCGGACGCCTTCATCGGCGCGTCCTTCGGCACCGTCTGGGGCTCCTTGATCTCGGCCTGGCTGGCCGAGTGGGAACGCAGCGGCGACGTGCGCTGGCGCGACAAGATCGTCAATGGGATGAAGAGCATCGCGGCCCTCAAGTACGGCTGGTTCGCGGCCGGCGCGCCCTACGACCACACTACCGGGCGCTTCCACGGCCCCGGCGACAAGCCCTCGTTCTCGAACCTGAACGGCGTGTTCGGCGTGGTCGAGATGAATTCCGAGCTGCTGACCCTGGTCGACGTGCCGGAGTACCGCAAGACCTGGCTGCAGTACTGCCGCACCTACAATGCGCCGAAAGAAGAGGTAGTGGCGCTGCTGGGACAGGCTCCGGGCGGGCGCGGCATGAGCGACACCAATTCGCGCATGACCGCCTACGCCGCCTACCAGTTGCGCGACCGGGCGCTGGCGCTGCGGGCCTGGCGCGAGTTCTTCGCCTCGGACTGGCTCAAGCGCGGCAGCCCGCGCCACACGGTGCGCCGCATCGACGGGCCGGCGGTGCTGCGTCCGGTCGACGAGATGAGCGGCATCAGCACCAACGGCTCGGCGCAGTGGGGCCTGGCCGCGATCCAGCACATGGCGCTTGGCGGCGACACGCTAGACGAGGCGGCGCGCGCGGCCGGACTGCTGCCCTGAACGGGGATTCAGTTCTCCAGCTCAACAATAAAGCGGACGATTCATGCGCAGCGCTCATCAATACCGCAGCTTGCGGTATTGATGCTGCCTCCGCTCTCCTGCCTAGCGGTGCACCAGCACGGGAATCGCGCTGTGCACCAGCACCTTGTGCGTCACGCTGCCCAGCAACACGCCCTTGATGCCGCGCCGTCCGTGCGAGGCCATGATGATCAGGTCGCACATGCGCTCGCGCGCGGTGGCGATGATGGCCTCGTCGGGGTCGTCGGACACGACCTGCACGGCCGTGCAGGGTACGCCGGCGTCGCGCGCCAGATTGGCGATCTCGTCCAGGCGACGCTGGGCGTGCTGGCGGCTGCTGGCTTCGTACTGCTCCTCGGTCAGTTCCAGCATCTCGGCATCGGCGGTGAGGGCCCGGAATGGCGCCGTGGCCGTCATGGCGACGAGCTCCGCCCCGCTCTCCCTGGCGAATTCGACGCCGGCGTCGATGGCGCGACTGGATGCCTCCGAGCCATCGGTTGGTAACAATATGCGTTTGTACATGTCCCGCTCCAGAACACAAGCGACGCACGCTTCGCGCACGGCGCCGATACGCTTTGGAGCATGCTGTCCTCGGGATGTTCTGGACCAGTGCCCGGGTTTTCTGATGCAGATCAAGTGCGGCCCGCTTGTAGCACCGCCTCAGTCCGCTCCCGGCATCCAGTAGTTCGGGTATTGCTCGCGCAGCGCATCCAGCTCCGACAGCGTGCCCGACAGGTGGCGCCGCAGCGCCGCCTCGGCCGCGGCGGCATCGCCCTGCGCGACCGCGTCGGCGATGGCGCCATGGTCCTTCAGGATCTGGTCGGCCTTGCCGTTGAGCGGCAGGTGCAGGCGGCGCAGGCGGTCCATGTTGCCGCTACGGTGGCGCATCAGGCGCCACAATTCCTCGACGTCGGCCGCGACGTAGAGCTGGCGGTGGAAGGCGTGGTCGACCCGGTAGAAGGATTCTAGGTCGTTCGCCTTGAGCGCCGCGCGCTGCTGGAGCACCAGGCTTTGCAGGGACTGGCCGAGCGCCGCGTCGTTCTTCCGGGCCAGCGTGCGCACCACCTCGAGCTCGATCGACAGCCGCAGGAAATGGGCCTGGCGCGCCGAGGCGATGCTGATGCCGCGCACGCGCGTCGCGTGCTGCGGGTAGATGTCTACCAGTCCTTCTTCCTCGAGGCGCATCAGGGCATCCCGGATGGGGGTAACGGACAGCTCGAAATGCGCCGACAGTTCGTTGCGCGACAGGAGGGTTCCGGGCTTGAGCGTGAGGTTGACGATTTCCTCGCGCAGGTATTCGTACACCTGGACCGCGGCCTGGCGCGATCGGTCGAGGGTGAACGGGCCGCTGAATGCGATTGTTTCCATTGTTGAAGCCATCAAAGGCTGCATGATTGTTATTCGAAGCTCCACGCGGCGCGTGGCGGCGAAGTACCAGTCTGGCTCCTGCCGAATTGACAAGATGCTAGCACATTAGTGCCAGTCGAACGAGGGCGGCCTGGGGTCTTCGGTGGAGGCAGGCCCGGGAAGCCCATCGCGTCCCACTCAGCGACGTGAGCGTTTCTGATCGATGCATATTCTCCCATGCAAACTCGATATAATGCACTAATACATTAGTGCAATGTGCCCAACATGACACCACGCCTTCTCGCTCTGAGCCTTCTGCTCGCACACGGCTTCGCCCATTCCGCGCCTTTCTCCATGGACGCCGATGGGCGCCTGCCGGTCATCGTCACCGACGCGCAGGCCACCTATCGCCTTGCCGGCGAGCTGCTCGGCCGCGACCTGCAGCAGTTGACCGGGTTTTCCGCGACCCGCAGCGACCGCCTGGACGATTGCCGCGAGCGCTGCATCGTGATCGGCGCCATCGGCTCGCCCCTGGTAACGCAGGTTGCACGGGCGATGGGGGTCGACCTGGCGCCCCTGGCCGGCCAGCAGGAGCGCTACATCCGCGCCGCCGGCAAGCTGGATGGCCGCAGCGTGCTGCTGGTCGCCGGCGCCGACCGCCGCGGCGCCGTCTACGGCGTGGTGGACGCTTCGCGCGAACTGGGCATCTCGCCCTGGGAATGGTGGGCCGACGTCACGCCGCGCCGCCGCGCCGGCCTGTCCCTGGATGGGCAGCGCCGCCTGTCGCCCGCGCCTTCCGTGGCCTGGCGCGGCATCTTCATCAACGACGAGGACTGGGGCCTGCAGCCCTGGGCCGCGAAGACCTTCGATCCGGCTAAGGACATCGGCCCTGCTACCTACGCGCGCGTGTTCGAACTGATGTGGCGCCTGAAGGCCAACCTGGTCTGGCCGGCCATGCATGATTCCACCCGCGCCTTCTACACCGTGCCGGGCAATGCCCAGACCGCGGACGACTACGCGATCCTGGTCGGCAGCTCGCATGCCGAGCCGATGATGCGCAACAACGTCGGCGAATGGAAGAAGTCCGACGGCCCCTTCAACTTCTTCAGCAACCGCGAACGCCTGCTCGGCTACTGGCAGGAGCGCGTCGACGAGGTCAAGGGTTTCGAGAACGTCTACACGCTCGGCCTGCGCGGCGTGCACGACTCGGCCATGGAAGGCGCAAGCAGCCCGGAACATGCGCGCGACACCGTGCAGCAGGTGATTGGGCTGCAGCGCGACATGCTCGCCCGCAGCCTGGGCAAGCCGGCGTCAAGCATCCCCACCGTGTTCACGATGTACAAGGAGGTGCGGGACTATTACAACGCCGGTTTGAAGGTGCCCGGCGACGTCAGCCTGGTTTGGCCGGACGATAACTACGGCTACCTGCACCAGCTGGGCACGGCGAAGGAACGCGTCCGTCCAGGCGGCAACGGCATCTACTACCACATCTCCTACTGGGGCCGCCCGCACGACTACCTGTGGCTGGGCACGACCCACCCGGCCCTGATCCGCGACCAGCTCGATCGGGCCTGGAGCACGGGCGCGCGCCGCATGTGGGTGGTGAACGTGGGCGACATCAAGCCGAACGAGTACCTGACCCAGTACTTCCTCGATGCCGCTTTCGATGCGAGCGTGCTGCGCCAGGACCCGGCGCGTCATCTGAGCGCCTGGGCCGCGCAGGCCTTCGGCGCCGAACACGGCGCAGAGATCGCCGCCATTCAGCAGGAGTACTACCGCCTGGCCTGGGAACGCCGCCCCGAATTCATGGGCTGGAGCCAGACCGAACCGACGCGCCCCGTGCGCGGCACGGAGTATGTGCGCAGCGGCGGCGAAGAGGCCGAGCGGCGCCTGGCGGCTTACGCGGCGCTGGTGGCGCGCGCCGAGGCCATCGAACAGCGCCTGCCGGCCGGGCTGCGCGACGCTTATTTCCAACTGGTGCTTTACCCGGTGCGCTCCAGCGCCAGGCTCAACGAGCGCATCCTGAAGCTCGACCTCGCCGCCGAGTACGCGCTGCAGCAGCGGCCCTCCTCCGCCTTCTACACCCGCCAGGCGCAGGAAGCGCATGCGGCGCTGGTGCGCGATGCCGCCGCCTACAACGCGCTCGGCAGCGGCAAGTGGGCCCACATGATGGACATCGCGCCGCGCCGGCTTCCCGTGTTCGCGGAACCGCCTTATCCGTCCTGGACGGCGTCCGCGCGGCGCGGCTGCGGCCTGGTCTATCCCGCGCCGCATTCGGTCGAGGCGAGCACCCTGGTGCTGCAGGCCGGCCGCGCGGCCAGCCGTACCGTGACCCTGGTCAGCTATGGCGGCGAAGCGGCGGCGTGGTCGGTCGCCCCAGGCGCACAGGGCCTGCGCGCGCAGGTCCAGGGCGGCAGGCTGGACGCATCGAATGGCTACGAGCAGCGCATCACGCTGGACTACGACGGCTTGGCCAGGCCGCTGCTGGCGCTCGAATGCGGCGGCAAGCAAATCAAGCTGAACGTGCAGGCGCACAGCGCGGGCGACCAGGCCTTGCCGGGCGAGCGCGAGCGTATCGTGACCCTGCCCGCCGGGAGCGCGGCAGCCGGTGGCGACTGGGAAGCGCAGCCCGGCCTCGGCACCTCGGGCAAAGCCATGCGCGCCCGCCTCGACCTGCCGAAGCGCAGCGTCGCGTCGCTCACCAAGGCCAAGCCCCTCGAATACCGCTTCCAGACCCGCAGCGAAGGCGGCGCTACTCTCCGCTTCGTCGCCGTGCCCGTGCACGCCCTCACGTCCGAACACCGCCTGCGCATCGCCGTCCAGCTCGACGACGGGCCGCTCGAGACCTTCGACTACACCACCGTCGGGCGTAGCGACGAATGGAAGCAGAACGTCCTGTCCAACATGGCGGTGCGCAGCACCACGCTGGCCAGGCTCAAGCCGGGCGTGCACAGCTTGCGCGTGTACGCACTCGATCCCGGCGTCGTACTCGACCGCATCGACGTCGTCCTGGACGGCGCCCCCCACTACTACGGCATGCCGCCATCCGACCCATGAACCTTGCAACTATCTCCTCGAGCCCCACCATCACCGCCATGCGCGTCTTCCCGGTGGCGGGCCGCGACAGCATGCTGCTCAACCTGTGCGGCGCCCATGGTCCCTATTTCATCCGCAACCTGGTGCTGCTGGAGTCGAGCGACGGGCGCCTGGGCATCGGCGAAGTGCCCGGCGGCGACGGCATCCTGAAGGCGCTGCAGAAGGCGGTGCCGCTGGTGGAAGGCAGCGAGGTCGCGCGCTACCAGCGCACCCTGAACGCGATCCGTGCCAGCCATGGCGCGCACACCGGCGGCATGCAGCACCAGGTCAGCTCGGCCGCGGAAGCCGCCGTGCTGCGCCAGCCGCACGAGATCAACCTGCGGCTCGACAACGTCATCACCGCGGTCGAGGCGGCGCTGCTCGACCTGCTGGGCCAGCACCTCGGCGTGCCGGTCTGCGAACTGCTGGGCGCCGGCCAGCAGCGCGAGCGGGTGCCGATGCTGGCCTACCTGTTCTATATCGGCGACAGCCGGCGCACCGACCTCGGCTACGTCGCCCAGCGCGGCGGCGACGACTGGTACGCGATGCGCGGGCGCGAGGCATTGAGCACCGAAGCGATCGCCGACCTGGCCGACGCGGCGGCCGAGCGCTACGGCTTTCAGGACTTCAAGCTCAAGGGCGGTGTCATGTCGGCGCAGGACGAGCTGGAGGCGATCGCCGCCATCAAGCGGCGCCGGCCGCAGGCCCGCTGCACGGTCGATCCGAACGGCGCCTGGCCGCTGCATGATGCGATCGCGGTCTGCAAGGAATACGGCCACCTGCTGGCCTATGCCGAAGACCCCTGCGGCCCCGAGCAGGGCTATTCGGGGCGCGAGATCATGGCCGAGTTCAAACGCGCGACCGGCGTGCGCACCGCCACCAACATGGTCGCCACCGACTGGCGCCAGATGGGACATTCGCACCTGCTGGGCGCGGTCGACATTCCGCTGGCCGATCCGCACTTCTGGACCATGGGCGGCTCGGTGCGCCTGGCCCAGCTGTGCCACGACTGGGGCCTGACCTGGGGCTCGCATTCGAACAACCACTTCGACGTGTCGCTGGCCATGTTCACCCATGCGGCGGCCGCCGCGCCGGGGCGCATCACGGCAATCGACACCCACTGGATCTGGCAGGAAGGCGAGGAGCGCCTGACCCGCGAACCGCTGCAGATCGTCGACGGCGCGGTCGCGGTGCCGGATCGTCCGGGCCTGGGCATCGAACCGGACCTCGAGCGCATCGAGGCGGCGCACGCGCTGTACCAGCAGGTGGCGCAGGGTGCGCGCGACGATGCGCTGGCGATGCGCTACTTGTTCCCCGGCTGGACCTACGATCCGAAACGGCCGAGCTACGCGCGCTGAGCGGATCGCGGCTCACATCCGGGACTGTTGCGCGGACGCCCACGGACACCAATTGTTACGGCTTTGGGCTTGCATGACGCCCTGATTTGGCGGGATGATGGATTCGCCAGTGCAGGAATAAGGAGCGTGCCATGCAAGGCTTCATGTTTGCGACCGGGATCGAAGGCAGCTACCCGGTCGTTGCCGGACGCGACGGCGCCGGGCTGCGCGTCGACGAGATGGAAAAGACCGGCCATTACCGGCACTGGAAGGAAGACCTGTCCCTGGTCAGCGCGCTGGGGATCGACGCGCTGCGCTACGGCCCGCCCTACTACCGGGTGCACCAGGGGCCGGGGCGCTACGACTGGGATTTCACCGACGAGGTCTTCGCCGAGATCCGCGAGCGCGGCATCAAGCCGATCGTCGACCTGTGCCACTTCGGCGTGCCCGACTGGCTCGGCAACTTCCAGAATCCCGAGTTCGTGCCCTACTTCACCGAGTACGCGGCCGCCTTTGCGAAGCGCTATCCCTGGGTCGACCTGTACACGCCGATCAACGAGATCTACATCACCGCCAAGTTCTCGGCCCACGAAGGCCTGTGGAACGAGCGCCTGCGCTCGGACCGGGCTTTTGTCACCGCCATGCGCAACCTGGCGCGGGCCAACATCCTGGCCACCGAAGCGATCATGATGGTGCGGCCGGACGCCAAGTTCATCCAGAGCGAATCGTCCGAGTACTACCACCCCTCCGGCCCCGAAGCCACCGAGATCGCGCGCCACATGAACGAGCTGCGCTTCCTGGCCCTCGACCTGACCTATGGCCACGACGTCAGCGGCAGGATGTACGAGTACCTGTTCGACCACGGCATGACGCGCAAGGACTACCACTTTTTCCTGAACCGCAGCGTCATGCCGGTCTGCATCATGGGCAACGATTACTACGCCACCAACGAGCACGTCATCAAGCCGGACGGCAGCACCACGTCGTGCGAACTGTTCGGCTACTACGTGATCACCCAGCAGTACTACCACCGCTACCGCATCCCGGTGATGCACACCGAGACCAACAACCGCGACGCCGGCACCGCCGAAAAGGATGCGCGCGCCTGGCTCGACAAGCAGTGGTCGAACCTGGTGCGCCTGAAATCGGACGGCGTGCCGATCCTGGGTTTTACCTGGTACAGCCTGGTCGACCAGGTCGACTGGGACAGCGCGCTCACCCTGGATGCAGGCACGGTCAACCAGTACGGCCTGTGCGACCTGGAGCGGCGCGTGCGGCCGGTGGGCGAAGCCTACCGCGACCTGATCCGGACCTGGCGGCACCGGGTGGGGAACGATTTCATCTTCCTGCGATAGCCCTCGCCGGCGCGCGCCAGCTCGGTCTTGAGCTGCACCGCGCTTGGGGTAACGATCGGAAGAAATGCGGCTTCGCGCCAGCGGCGCGCGAAGGCCGCGCCCTGCTGCGGCAAGTAGGCCCTGCCTCCGAGCGCCTGCAATTCCAGCTGCACCGCCGCGGTGGCGAGGTCCACCATCCGCAGCCGCAGCCCGAACAGGCTTGCCGGCGCGCGCTGCAGGCGGCCGCCGTCGGCGCCTTCGGACAGATCGCGCCAGTACGTATCGAGGGCGTGCTCCAGCTGTTCGATCTCGGGCGCCAGGATCGATGGCGCCGCCTCGCCGGCGCGCCGGGCCGCGCGCAGGCTCGCCCGCGCCAGCCCGACGCCCCAGCCGCACTGGAAGGCCAGGAAAGCCGGCCGCAGCGTCGGCAGGAAAGCCCGGGCATCGGCATGCAGGCGCCAACGATCGGACAGGTGGACGCCATCGAGCCGCACGCTGCCGGTGCGGCTGGCGCGCAGGCCCATCAGGCCGCTCGTCAGCGCCAGCTCCACGCCGGCTGCGTCGGCCGGCACGGCGTACAGAGCCGGCGGGCCTTCCGCCCTGGCGGCCACGGCGACCACGATGCCGCGCGGCGCCAGGTTGGTGGCCCAGGCGACCTCGCCTGTCAGGGTGCCGCCGCCAGGCGCTGGGGCATGCTGCACATGCAGGCGGTCGAAGCCGCTCAGGGTGCGCATGGCGTTCGACAGTCCGGGCGCTGCGGCCAGGCTGCCGTCCAGCAGCCGGGGCAGGAGTTCATCGGCCAGCTCACGGTTCGGGCTGAGCAGCAGGCATTCGATCACCGCGCGCTGGGCCCAGAACACGAAGGCCGCACACAGCGAATGCTCGGCCAGCGCCGCGACAGTGCGCGCTGCGCTACTGATCGTGCCGCCCCGGCCGCCGCGATCTTCCGGCACGCCGGCCCCGAACAGGCCGTGTGCCGCCAGCAGCTGCAGCAGCTCCGGTCCGCCATCCGCGGCCTCGTCCAGTGCGGCGGCATGCTCGTCCAGCCAGGCGGCAAGACCTGCGCCGAGGGGTTCGCTCACCTTCACGACACCGCGAAGCGCACCGCCAGCATCAGGGCGCCGATGAAGACGACCAGCGCCAGCAGGGCGGCGATGAAGACGTAGAGCGGGTTGAAGGCGCCTTCCGCATCGACGTCGAAATCGCGCTTGCGGCGCAGGCCGATGAAGGACCAGGCGATCGCGGCGAGCGTGCCGAGGAATGAGCGTTTCTGTACCATGAATACCTCCTTGCGATGACGGACAGCACCAGCCCGACAGTGTAGCGCTTGGCGCGGATTTCAACCAAGGCCGGCCGCGCAAATCTGCCCCTCCGGTTGCGGGCAATTACTTCGCATGCTAAACTTTTGCACCGCAACAATCAGCATCCAAAATAAGCATGGAATTGTCGGACCAGACCCTGGGCAGTCTCACCTCCGCCCTGACCTATGCCTCGCGCGCCTACCGCGCCGCGGCGGACAAGGTGGCGGCCGACTATGGCCTGTCGCAGGCGACCGGCCTGCCGGTGCTCCTGATCAGCCGCTTCGGCGTGGATGGCGTGCGGCCCGGCGTGCTGGCCGTGGCGCTCGGCCTGGAGGCCTCGTCGCTGGTGCGCGTGGTCGACCAGCTGATCGCATCCGGCCTGCTGGAGCGCCATGAAGACCCGAACGACCGCCGTGCCCGGATCCTGCGCCTGACCGACGACGGTCGCCAGGCCGCGGAACAGATGGACCAGGCCCTGCGCCCCTTCCGCCGCAAGCTGTTCGGCGCCTTCGCACCAGGCGACGTGGAAGCCTGCCTGCGCGTGCTGTCCGGCCTGCCTGCCGCGATCGCCAACATCACCTCCGACGGCGCCGACGCATCCAGGGACGCATGAAGCTGGCCAGCAGGTCGGAGATCCTGTTCTCCGTGAAGTCCTTCGCGGCAGCGATGCTCGCGGTCTACATCTCGATGCGCATCGGCCTGCCGCGCCCGTTCTGGGCGATGATGACGGCCTACGTCGTCTCCGCCCCCTTTGCCGGGCCGACCCGCTCCAAGGGGATGTACCGTGCCGGCGGCACCGTCCTCGGCGCGGTCGCGGTCACCCTCCTGGTGCCGCACCTGGCGAATGCCCCTGAACTGCTGTCGCTCGCCCTCGCCCTGTGGATCGGTGGCTGCCTGTACTTCTCGCTGCTGGACCGCACCCCGCGCTCCTACCTCTTGATGCTGGCCGGTTATACGGCGGGCCTGATCGGCTTTCCGGCGGTGAGCGATCCCGGCGCCATCTTCGACATCGCGCTCGCGCGGGTCGAGGAAATCGTGCTGGGCATGACGTGCGCGACGCTGATGCACAGCCTGGTGCTGCCGCAGAGCTTCGCCCCGGTGCTGCTGGGACGCCTCGACGGCGCGGTGCGTGATGCCCACCACTGGATCCGCGATGCGCTCAAGCCGGCGGGCGACCCGCGCAGCGCGGGCGAGCGCCGCAGGCTCTCCGGCGACATCACCGAACTGCGCCTGATGAGCACCCACCTGCCCTTCGACACCTCGCACCTGCGCTGGACCGAAAAGGCCGTCAACGCGCTGCAGGAGCGCCTGGCGCAGTTCGTGCCCGTCGTCTCGGCCATCGAGGACCGGCTGGCGGCGCTGCGCGAACTCGACGCTGCTGAAGTGTCGGCGCGCTGGAGCACGCTGCTGCAGGAAGTGACGGCGCTGACCGAGACCCCGAAGGAAGTCTCGCTGGCCGCACAGGGCGCCGCCCTGCATGCGCGCATCGACGCGCTGGCCCCGGCCCCGCACCGCGAACTCGGCTGGAGCGGCATGCTGGAGACGAACCTGGCGGCGCGCCTGCACATGCTGGTCGACCTGTGCGTCGAGACGCGCGCGCTGCGCCAGCACATCGACGCCGGCGTGCACGGGCGCCTGCCGGAGGCGCTGCGCCACCTGCCGGGCGTTCCGGCCAGCGCCCTGCACCAGGACCGCGGGATGGCGCTGCTGTCGGCCTTTGCCGCCGTCGTGGCCGTGCTGCTGTGCTGCGCGTTCTGGATCCTGACCGGCTGGCCGGCCGGCGCGGCGGCGCCGATGATGGCCGCGGTGCTGTGCTGCTTCTTCTCGACCCAGGACGACCCGGCGCCCTTCATCCAGAGCTTCCTGGCCTGGACGATCTACTCGATCCCGGTGGCGGCCCTGTACCTGCTGGCCATCCTGCCAGCGGTGCACGGTTTCGAGGCGCTGGTGCTGGCCTGCGCGCCGACCTTCCTGGTGCTGGGCGTGCTGGTGGCGCGGCCCTCGACCTTCGGGCGCGCCCTGCCCTTCGTGTTCGGCATCTGCGGCGCCCTGGCCCTGGTCGACACCCACAACGCCGATGTCGTGTCCTTCGCCAACGGCATGCTGGCGCAGATCCTGGGCCTGGCCGCCGCCGTCCTGACCACCCGGGTGCTGCGCAGCGTCGGCGCCGCCTGGACCGCGCGCCGCGTGCTCAAGGCCGGCTGGCGCGAGCTGTCGCGCCTGGGCAGCGGCCAGCGCGTGACCTCGCCGGCCGAGTTCTTGGCGCGCATGGTCGACCGCGTCGGCCTGCTCACGCCGCGCCTGGCGCTGGCCGGTGCACGCCAGGACCTGCAGGCGGCCGACGCGCTGCGCGACCTGCGCATCGGCCTGAACATGACCCTGCTGCAGGCCGTGCGTACCCGCCTCGGACGCGGCGAAGCGGCCGTCAAGCCCGTGATGACGCAGCTGGCGCGCCATTTCGCCGGCTTGCCGGCCCTTGCCAGGGAAGGCGAAGCGCGCCTGCTGGCCTCCCTCGACAACGCCCTGCGCGCGATCTGCGCGGGCCCGGCCGGCGCCAGCCAGCGCGAGGCGCTCGCCGCCCTCACCGGCATGCGCCGCGACCTGTTTCCGCACGCCCTGCCTTACCAGGCGCCTGTCCCAACCCCATCCAGCAAGGACCCGACATGATCGGCGAAGTCAGCATCCACGGCCTCTACCTCCCCCCGCTACTGCTGCTGGCGCTGGCGGCGCTGGTGGTGTGCCGCATCCTCAACCTGGCGCTGGTCCGCACCGGCTTCTACCGCCTGGTGTGGCACCCGGCACTGTTCGATTTTTCCCTGTTCGTCATCGTGCTCGGCGCGCTGACCTACCTTACACGCAACTGGTCCTGATATGGCAATGAAAAACTTCCTTCCGGCGGCCGGCCGGGTCGGGCTGACCTTGCTGGCCGCCGCCGGCGCAGCCTGGACGGGCTGGCAATTGTGGCGCCACTACGAGCTCGAACCCTGGACCCGCGACGGCCGCGTGAAGGCCTATGTGGTGCAGGTGGCGCCCGACGTGACCGGCCAGGTCACCCGGGTCTACGTGCACGACAACCAGCGCGTCGCCGCCGGCGCGCCGCTGTTCGAGATCGACCGCGCGCGCTTCGCGCTGGCGCTGCGCCAGGCCGAGGCCCGGGTCGGCGCCGCCGAAGCCGCCCTGGCCCAGGCGCTGCGCGAACACCGCCGCAATGCCGAGCTGGACGACCTGGTATCGCAGGAGACCCGCGAGCAGGGCCAGACCCGCAGCGACCAGGCACGGGCCGCGCTGGCCCAGGCGATCGTCGACCGCGACACGGCCAGGCTGAACCTGGAACGCTCGCACGTGGTGTCGGCTGTGGACGGCATCGTGACCAACCTCGACCTGCGCGAAGGTTCCTATGCCACCGCCGCCCGTCCGGTGATGGCGCTCATCGACCGCAGCAGCTTCTATGTGGAAGGCTATTTCGAAGAGACCAAGCTGCCCGCCATCGAGGTCGGCGACAAGGTCGAGGTGACCCTGATGGGATCGCACCAGCCGATCGCCGGCCACGTCGAGAGCTTCGCCGAGGGCATCACCGACCGCGACCGCAGCACCGGCGCCAACATGCTGCCCAACGTGAACCCGACCTTCAACTGGGTGCGCCTGGCCCAGCGCATCCCGGTGCGCGTCGCGATCGACCGGGTGCCGGCCGGCGTACGCCTGGTGGCCGGCCAGACCGCAACCGTGAAGGTGCTGCCGGGGCAGCACACCGTGGGATGAAGATGCACCGATCCCTCTCCACAGCTGGCTCCGTACTCACGCTGACGGCGCTGGCGCTGCTTGCCGCCTGCACCACGGTCGGCCCCGACTACCGCGTGCCGCAAGAGGCTGTGATGGAGCGCGACGCCGCGAATGCCCCCTTGATGGGCGCGCGCGAGGCGCCGTTCAAGCCCGACCCGCTGCCGGCCGACTGGTGGCGCCTGTACCAGGACCCGGTGCTGGACCGCCTGATCGCGAAGGCGTTCAGCGCCAACGCCGAGCTGCGCGTGGCCGCCGCCAACCTCGAACGCGCCCATGCGGTGCTGGAAGAAGTCGAGGAGCACAAGCGCCCGGAAGCCGAGATGGGCGCCGCGCCGCTATACGGCCGCATCGCCGGCGCCTCGATCGGCCTGCCGGAACAGCTGCCGCGCACCGGCATCTATGACGGCGACATCAAGGTCGCCTACCAGGTGGACATGTGGGGCCGGATCCGCCGCGCCATCGAGGCGGCGCACGCCGACCGGGAGGCGGCGCAGGCTGCCAGCGACCTGGCCCACGTGATGGTCGCGGCCGATATCACGCGCGCCTACGCCGACGCCTGCTCGGCCGGCTACCAGCTGAAGGTGGCCCGGCAGTCGGTCGCGCTGCAGCAGGAATTCGCCAGGCTGACCGCCGAACGGGTGCGGCGCGGCCGCGGCATCGCCATCGACAACAGCCGCGCCCAGGCCCAGCTGGAACAGTTGCGCGCCAACCTGCCGCCGCTGGAGGCGCGCCGCCGCACGGCGCTGTACCGCCTGGCGGTCCTGAGCGGCGAGGTGCCGAGCCAGTTCCCGCCCGATGTCGCCCGGTGCGCCACGCCGCCGCGCGTGGCCTCGGCCGTCCCGGTCGGCGATGGCGCCGCCCTGCTGCGCCGCCGACCCGACGTGCGCCAGGCCGAGCGCCGGCTGGCCGCCGTCACCGCGCGCATCGGCGTCGCCACCGCCGAGCTGTACCCGAACATCACCCTGGGCGCGTCCTTCGGGGGCGTCGGCTTCATGGAGCAGTTCGGCGACGCCAGCACCTGGAAGTTCACCCTCGGTCCGCTGGTCTCGTGGAGCCTGCCGGCGCTCAGCCCGGCGCGGGTGCATATCGCCCAGGCCAGGGCCGACACGGCCGGCGCGCTGGCGCGCTTCGACGCGGTGGTGCTGAACGCGCTGCGCGAGACCGAGAGCGCGTTGACGGTCTACGCCCGCGAGCTCGACCGCAACGCCTCGCTGCGCGCGGCGCGCGACCAGAGCGCGCTGGCAGCCAGGCAGGCGGCCCGGCTGTACCAGGCCGGGCGCACCGACTTCCTGAGCGCGCTGGACGCGGAGCGGGGGCTGGCCAATGCCGAGAGCATGCTGGCGGCGTCGAGTGCGCAGCTGGCGGCGGATCAGGCGCAGGTGTTCCTGGCGCTGGGCGGGGGCTGGGAGAATGCGGTGCCTGCGCATGGCGGCAAGCATGGGGATGGGCAGGCAGGTCACGCGCCTTGACGTGCACACTGCCGTACTGCCATTCTTTGATTTGCGACGGCCCAGACGTTGATGGCGACTAAGTTGTTGTAAACCCAAGCCTGCGACGATGCCCATTCATCACAATGGAGGCATCATGGCAATCGACGTGTACTTGCAGATTGATGGGATCAAGGGCGAATCCCAGGACTCAAGCCACCAAGGATGGATAGAAATCGCCTCGGCTCAATGGGGCGTGGTGCAGCCGACCATCGCTGCGGGGTCGGCTACCGGCGGCCGCACTTCTGGGCGCAGCGAGTACCGCACCATGTCGCTCAGCAAGCTAGCTGATCTGGCGTCGCCCATGCTGATGCAGTATTGCTCGAACGGCAAGACCATCCCGAAGGCAAAGCTGGAATTCATGCGGGCCGACAGCGACGGCAAGCGCGTGAAATACTACGAGGTCGAGCTGGAGAACGTGCTGATCGGCAATATGGAGCAGATGGTCCACGAAGGGAGCATCCTGCAGGACAACATCGGCCTCAAGTTCGCTAAAGTGAAGTGGAAGTATTCTCAGCAGAAGATCGGCGGCGGCACGGGCGGCCAGACCGCCGGCGGCTGGGACCTGTCCTGCAACAAGTCGTGCGCCTAAGAGGGCGCACCATGGTCGATGTTACACCCGATCCGCTCCGCCCCACCCAGGACACACGCGGTTTCTTCATGCTGCCTCAGGCGCCCGTGGATTCCGGCTACTACACCTACGGTTTGATGGATGGAAAGCCCGATAGGGGTGGATACCAGTACGCCCATCCAATCATGATGACGGCGATTCTCCGGGTCGGCCTGGAGTGGCAGACTATCGATAAGCGCCGTTTTGGCGTCGACAATATCAGCCGGGCCGACAGGAAGGACGATGGGGACCACAAGACCCATTTAGAGGGCCTGGAGGTAGACATACGCCCTCTTCGAAAGGATGGCTTGCATCTGCCTGTGCGGTGGGACGACGCCAACCAGTACGATCAAGCCGCCACGGCCAAGCTTATCGAGCTGTTCCGTACTTTTGCACCGGTAGAGGTGGTCTGGTTCAATGACCCGCAAATTCCATTTGTAAAACGTCGGATCAAGCACGATAACCACTTCCACGTAGGGATGCGAGGATGACATGAAAAAAACAGCAGCGATTGTCCTTGGCGCGTGCAGCGTTATCTCGTTGTCTTTCGCAGCAGGTCCGCCCGGTACCTGGCAACCCCTCCAGGGGGCCACGTATAAAATTTTCTCCGGCGATAGCGTGGCTTATGCCGAGGCTCCAACGGTCAAGGACCGCAAGATTTCCGTTCTCGTCAGGGGGCAGGCGGCAAAAGAGCTATTCGACTCTATCGGCCCCGATGAGACTGAAGCTTGTAGTACCACGAAGGGCGACCGGGAACGGAACAAAAAGGCTATCCAGTGCATGTACACAGCCAAGGATGCCAATGATCCGACAAAGGGATATCGGTGCTGGATTGGGGTCGACTTGGTGACTGGTCAAGGCATACCCACCGTGTCTTGTTAGTAGGCTCGCCGTGAAAAAATAAAAAGGGCCCCATGTGGGGCCCTTCTATTTACTGGCGGAGAGGGTGGGATTCGAACCCACGGTACGGTCACCCGTACGCCTGATTTCGAGTCAGGTACATTCGACCACTCTGCCACCTCTCCTGATTCGGTGCTGCGTGGTCGCCGTAAGCGAGGCCGCATTATAGCGGCTGTTTTCTATTTGTGGAAGATGAACTATTCCATTACATTAACCCACTACTTGCAGCGTGCAATAAAATTTCACAAATGTAGATAAAACGAAATAATATTTCACTTCTTGCCCGCGGACGGCTTGAGAACCGCATCAGCCCTGGCGCGATCCTGCACCGTCAGCTTCGGCTCGATCTGGCCGAGCGCCGCCCCGGCACGTTCAAGACCGCTGGCCTTGGCAAGGCTGAGCCAAGCATAAGCCATGCCCAGGTCCTTGTCCCCGCCTTCGCCGCTCACCAGCATGGCAGCCAGGTTGAACATGGCTTCCGAGTCGCCGCCCATGGCCGCCTGGTTGAACAGCTGGCGCGCGGTCGCCAGGTTCTTCGGCACCTGCTCGCCGGTGTAGAAATAGGTGGCCAGCGCGCTCTGCGCCTCCGGCAGCAGCTTCAGGGCGGCCTCCTTGTAGTAGACGATCGCCTTCGACTGGTCGGCCTTCACGCCCTCGCCCAGGTCGTACATGCGGGCCATGGCGTACAGCGACCTGGCATGGCCGGACTTGCCGGCCTCGGCGAACCAGGCGCCGGCCTGGGCATAGTCCTGCGCCACGCCTTCGCCGCCGGCGTAATACAGCCTGGCCAGGTTGAACTGGGCCGGCACATAGCCCTCTTCCGCCGCCTTCTGGAAATAGCCGCGTGCCTGCTTCAGGTCCTTCGGCCCGCCGGCGCCGGCCTGCGACGCCAGCCCCAGGGTATTCAGGGCCGGTACGAAACCGAAGTCGGCGGCCTTGGCGTACCACTTGCGCGCGGCGGCCTGGTCCTTCCTGACGCCGCCGATGCCGTGCTGGTGGATCCGTGCGAGCAGCAGCGCCGCTTCGATCATGCCGTTCAGGGCTTCCGGCTCCTTCGGGTTGAAACGCAGCGCGTCCTTCCTGGCATCGAAGCGCTGCCCCGCGGCGCGGTCGAGCCAGTACAAGGCCTTGTCGGTACTGCGCGGCACGCCCAGGCCGTCCAGGCTCAGTTTCGCCAGCAGGACGGCCGCTTCCGGATAGCCGATCTTGTCGTAGGCGGCCTCCAGCTGGGCTGCCGCCTTGTCGTATTCCTTGGCATCCAGGTGCTCGAGGGCCTGGGCGAAGGATTTGTCGTTGCGGATGATGCGCTCGCGGCCCGAGGCGAAGCGGCGGTCGCCGACCTCGCACGGGCCCACGTTGTTGCTCGACGCCGCGCCGGTGATCGACGAGGAGTCGACCGCGTTCGACGCGTCGCCGTAGGGGGCGTTCGGATTAAATTTTTGCAAGGTCGCGGACGGCATGGGGATGCCGGTCTCGCTGATCTCGCCGGGTTCCTGCATCTGCTCGAGCTGCTCGATATAGGTTTCCTCGTCGTCCTGCTGCGAAAAGTAGACGCTGTCGAGGGCGCATTTCTGCGCCAGCGTTCCGCGCAGGACGCGCCGCTTGGCGGCGTAGACCTTGGCGCTCTCGCCGGTCGGCGTCGACTTGGAACCGGTGATCTTGACCACCTGGCCCGGGGCTGCCGGTTCGGCAGGGGCGGCCGGGGCCTGGGCGCCGGCGGGCGCCAGGGTGAGCAAGAGGGCGATGCCGAGGAGAGGTTTCAACATGCTTGGTCGCTGGCCGAGTGGGACTAGCGGTAAGTGTGCAACCAGGAATGAAAAATTTCCAACTATTTTCGGAATGGATGAGAAGTGCTCAGCAGTCTGATCGGTTAAGGGGTCGATCTCCCCCACGCAAACGGTCCCGGGAAATAAAAAAGGCTCCCGATGGGAGCCTGTATTCCTCTGCTGGAACGGTAGACAGGATTCGCCCACGTGCCGCGGGCCGCCCTCGCGCA
>JAEAMF010000584.1_pt1 | contig 41866 bp, 30 predicted proteins | sample 8958721 | NCBI WGS metagenome assembly JAEAMF01 (sample SAMN16933255, study PRJNA681124) | bioreactor sludge metagenome | isolation source: anaerobic bioreactor treating anionic surfactant - SDBS | place: India: Bengaluru | collected 2019-02-28 | reverse complement strand
CAGACAGCTGCTGGCTGCTTGAAACGGACGTGTCCACTATTGACAGTACACCTCATCTATGACCCAACAGCTAGCTAACTTGACCCCGATTACGGTTGCACAACTATTCGGACGGTCCTTCTTTGTGCCCAAGTACCAGCGCGGCTATCGCTGGACAGCGCGTCAAGTCGTCGAGCTGCTCGACGATGTACTGGCCTTCATCGAAAAACCAAGCGAGGGGTTTTATTGTCTGCAACCGATCGTGGTCGCCGAAGCGGGCGGCCGCTGGAATGTGATCGACGGCCAGCAACGGCTCACCACGCTATCGCTGATCCTCACCTACTTCAACAGTCGTTTCAATGACGAGGAAGCGTGGTCGAGTTTCTCGCTGGAATATGAAACACGACCGGCAAGCGCAGATTTCCTGGCTCAGCCAGACCAAGCGGAACGAGCGAACGAGAACGTCGATTTCCGCCACATTTATGACGCGTATCAGGCCATCAAAGAGTGGTTCAAGCCACGCCGGCACCTGCGCAATGACATCGAGTCCGCCTTTCTCAACAAGGTCAAAGTCATTTGGTATCAAGTCGACGCCGACGAAGACCCGATTGCCATCTTCACGCGACTGAACGTCGGCAAGATCCCGCTAACGAATGCGGAACTGGTGAAGGGCTTGTTTTTGCGCGCGGGGAACTTCGCGGCTGACGAACCCATCGTGCGTCAGATGAAGCAAAATAAGATCGCTCAGGAATGGGATGACATCGAGCGTCGCCTGCAGGAAGACGCGTTCTGGTACTTCCTGACCAACCGGCACGCGGCATCGAACCGCATCGATTTTCTGCTTCGTCTGCACGCCGATACGATCCGCACCGATGACGTAAGACCAGACGATCCGTCGTATGTCTTCCTGACCTTCGCTAATTGTCTGAACCGTGACGATGTGGATCCGGTGGTCGAATGGGCGAGCATTAAGCAGCTATTCCTGCGTCTCGACGAATGGTATCGGGACCGTGATTTCTATCACCTGATCGGCTTTCTGACGGCTACCGGCACGGACATCCCAACCGTCCTGCACTTGGCCGAGGACCGCTCGAAGCGCGCCTTTCGCAGTGCGCTCAAAGCGCGCATTCTCGTCCAGGTGCTCGGGCAGCGCGCCGCGGCGCAGCGCGACATGCTGGCCCCACAGCTTGAACAGCATCTCGACGACCTCGAGTATGACAGTGCCGCGGCAAGGCGGCCGATCAAGGAAGCCCTTTTGCTCTTCAATATCGCGACGCTGCTCGAAAGCGACAAGGTCCAGGCGCGCTTTCCATTTGATTTGTTCAAGCGCGATGCCTGGGATATCGAGCACGTGCGTGCCGTGCACTCAGCGTTGCCGCAAGCGGTCGACGGAGCGAAGAAGTGGCTGGGAACCATGCTGTCGTACGCGACCGGCCAAGACGACCCGAGCGCATGGGAACGCGTGCTCGAGAAGGCGCCAGACACTCGAAGTCGGATGCTGTGCTTGGAAGCAGTGCGCCTGCTAGAGAAAGACGTGTTCGACATAGAAGCTTTTACTGGGATCGCCAGCCAACTGATCGAATGTTATGACCCAGACCCAGATCGGGAAGCAGATAACACGATCGGCAACCTGACGCTACTCGACGCCACGACCAACCGTAGCTACAAAAACGCCGTCTTTCCTGTCAAACGCAAGACACTGATCGCGCTCGATCGCACCGCTACCTTCGTACCCGTGTGTACCAAAAACGTGTTCTTAAAATACTACAGCCCCAAGGCCGACAATATGTTGACGTGGAATACGGACGATGCCGCAGCGCACCAGCGCGCGCTATACACCACCCTGCTCCGCTTTTTTGAAACCGCCGAGGTCAATGTATGAGCCACGGGAAACTGCACACCTTCGCGTCCGTGTTTGGCGACGTCGCGCGCATCGAGATTCCGATTATTCAACGCGACTATGCCCAGGGCCGCCCGGAAGTGGCACACGTGCGTAACGCTTTTCTGCACACCCTGCGCGACTACCTGACGCGCGATGAGGCAAGCCACCCCACCCGGCTCAACCTCGACTTTGTCTACGGCAGCCATTTGAATGAACGAAATAGCTTTGCCGTGCTCGATGGCCAACAGCGCTTAACGACCTTGTTCTTGCTGCACTGGTACTGCGCCCATCAGGATGGACGCGTCAACGAGTTCCGCCAGCGGTTCAGCCATGCAGGCCGTTCGCGCTTTTCATACGCGACACGCCCAAGCGCCACGGAGTTTTTTGACGCGTTAGTCAACCAGTCCTGCGCACTGCCTGCGGCAGGCGAAAGTCTGAAGGACCTTGTGACTGACAGCCCTTGGTTTTTCCTGAGCTGGCAGCTCGACCCAACCGTGCAAGGAAGCCTGCAAATGCTCGATGCGATCCATGCGGTGTTTGGCGGCGGGGGTGGCCTGTACGAGCGCTTGACGGCGCAGGGACGCATCACGTTCGAGTTCCTCGATCTCGAGCATTTCGGGCTCTCGGACGACCTGTACATCAAAATGAATGCGCGTGGTAAGCCACTGACGCCGTTCGAGAATTTCAAGGCATGGTTGATCGGCCGTGGGGCTGGTGCCCATGTGGAAGAGTTCGACCGCAAGTTGGACCAGCAATGGTTAGACTTGTTCTGGAACATGGCGGCGCGCTTAGGTGGTGAGCAGACGGGCCCCGTAAGCGACACGCTGTTCCTGACATTTTTCCATGTAATGGCGCTATTTGAAGGCTGTGAGCGTGGGAGGGCATCCGAACAAGCTTGGTTGGAGCGCTTGAATCGCCGCGGCGCGATCGACAATGGCGACTTTATCAAACACGATAGTTTTACTCCGGCGACGCTGTCGCGAGCGGCGCAACTGCTCGACTACTTTGCCGATGGTGCGACTCCCGCAGACATGGCGCTGTGCCAGCGCGCGCTGACGGGCACAGAGCTGCTTCCACTCGTCGAGTTTTATGCGCTTACCTGTGCCGTCACCGCTGCGCGCGATGCGGGCATTTGTCCGGCTCACAGCGTTGAGCGCCAGCGCTGGGATCGCGTCACTCATAACTTGGTCAACAATGCGCGTGTTGACGATGTCGCCTCGCTCGCGCTCGTCATACGTGGCTTCGATGGGTTGTCACGGCATTTCACCAGCCTGTATATGGACTTGGCTGAGAAGCCGCTCAACTTTGTAGGCTTCACGGCTGATCAGCTCGCGGAAGAGAAGAGCAAGGCGCAGTTGATCGAGCGTGATCCAACATGGGAACCCCTGTTGAGTAAGCATGAACGCCATCCGTATTTGCTCGGCAAGGTTGGATTTGCGCTCGAATTTAGCCGCCATGACACCCGTTACCAGCAAGACCTCTTCGAGCGATATGCTGGGCGAGCAGGCGCCTTGCTTGACAAGCCCGTACGCGAATCCGCCGAGCTGTTATTTGAACGCGCCTTGCTCGCAACATGGGATTACCCAGTCCACCGTTCGTTCTGGCGCCGGTCATTTTGCGAGTCGCACGCGAGCTCGTATCGCCACCGCGCCGAGAACTGGTTCAGCGTCATCGGCAAACCCGAATTTAAGGCGTTCTTGGATCTGCTCGACGACGATGATATCCAAGGCAGTCTTCAGCAGATCATCGAGAACGCCGCATGCCGCGACTGGCGCAGGTTTGCAGTTGCCGACGCCAGCTTGATCCGGTATTGCGGTGCACGGCTGATGCGTGTACACGGGGGCACAATCCACCTGCTGTCGAAGCTGAAAGCGTCGAGTACCCACGTCGAGTTCTACAGCTACGCCCTGTACCGCGAACTCAAACGCCAAAGGAATGCAGGCTCGGCACCTGCGGACGTGGTCGATGTCTCGTACGTGTCGGTGACGGATGGCGAACCATCTCTGACGATTACGCTCGGTGATGGAAAAAAACTGAGCGTAGTCAGCCGCGCGGGGAAACTCGTCTGTCTTGCCGACAAAGACGTGGTCCCAGCCCCTGTTACTCTCGCACCGCTACTGGCCGAGTTTTCCGATCCTACACCCGTTTCCGTCGAAGACGAAGCGACAGCCAATAAAGAATAGACGATGGCACACGACACCCCTCTTACCAAGCTGCGGACCTGGGCCGGTCGCGCAGAGTTCTCTTACCGCCACAATAGTGCGGGTCTCGCCTTGGAATATGGCAATGGCCGGCACTGCCGTGTGAGCGCGGAGCTTCTTGATCGGCTGTGTGCCGAGCACCGTGGCGAACTCCTTGCCGTATTTGGCAAGGCGCCAAGCCTTGACGCCTGGAGCAAACAGCATGTCACCCTCACGCGCATCGCCTCATATCTCGCACCAGCACTGATCCACCTGGGTCTCGCTGAGCGTAGCGGCGACCGACTCAAGTTCGTTTAGCCGCTTGAAGCATGTCATGCGACACGAGCCATTCTCGACGTTCGACTAAAGGAATCAGAGACGTGAGTAGTCGACACTCAACCTAAAGGTGTTCGCAAGTAGCCGGTTACTTGCGAACTACCCGTGGTACGCGCCGGCCCGACGCCGTAGGCAGCATGGCGACGAGCTGTCGCGTCGGCGTCGGTGAGTAACTCACGTGGATCGGACGGTCTTTCCCATAAAAATACACGCGGTCGACGCCTGTGTTCTCGAACACCCAGTGTGCGACCTCCTCCATGTCTTCATCCTCCACCAGGAAATCGCAGGCAGCGCCGAGGCGCTCACAGACCGGCTTGCCCGTCCTTTTCCGTTCGTGTCCGGCGTGCTGGTCGAGCTCGGGTGCGATTCGACCTTTGATTTCCTTTTCTAGCTCTTGGGAACAAAAGCCGTAGGTCAGCTTGATCATGCCGTAGTAGTCGATGACGGGATCAAGTACCCGCTTGGCGAGTTCGTACAAGGCCGTATACGTATCTGCCTCCTTTGGACGGTTCAAAAGGCCAGTACGGGCCTGTGTCTCGCCGCATTCGATCAAGTCACGGTAAGCCAAGTTCGCGCCACAGGGATCATCGATGCCCGGGATCGCCGTGGCGCGCCGTAGCGCAAAACCGTTGACTTCCCATCGCGCCTCGGCCAGCACGCGATAAAAGTCGTTTTCGGAGGGACCGTATCCAGACAAGTCATGTAATCCGAGCGTATCGATTGCTTCCTCGAACGCGAGCTGCTCGGCAAAATGGGGGAACTCTTCGTTGATGAAACGCGACTTGTGATACAGCAGCGTCGACGGATAGTCGCCCCCATACTGGAACACATCCAGATCTTGATCGCGCAAGTTCACCTTCAGCCGCTGACGCAAGCGCGGTAGCGGATGACTCTCGAAGTCTTCAAACTTGAGCAGAGTTACCTTTCCCGAGCGGATGTGGATTTTGACCAGGTCGAACTCGGACACATCGCCGCACAACATGGTTGCGCACGCGACATAGACACGCAGCAGCGTCGGCAAGCGCTCAAGTAAGCTGATGTGTAGCTGAAGCGAGTGGCCCTCTTCCAAGCACCCATAGCCTTTTGCCGCGGCATCACGGCACGCGGCGTCGATCTGCGCAACATTGCCAATATTGAATAACACGGCACGGGCGCTGCTTTGCCAAGTCGCGAGGTCGCCAAAGAAGTGGCGGACATCGGCACGTAAGCCTGGCTCGAGTTCGCGGTAGGCTGCGCGCTTCTCGAACTGGCGCTGCGCACCAAACACAAGTAGGTCGGACATGCGCACAGCGTGCGCAGTAGTAAGTTCTTCCGCAGGAAAACGCTCTAGCGCGAGACGGGTGATCTTGGCCCGGCCGCCAATCGCCTGTTCAAGTCGCGTCCGCAGGGCCTCGTCAACCTCATGTTTGTCAGCAGGTCGACCGAGTGCTAGAAAGCGGAGCCACAAGCGCTGAAAATCCTCTTGATGGGCCGCGAATAGCTGGCTGTGTCGGTCCAGCGCTACACGCGGCTCCCTTGGCTCGCGCGGCGCGCGTAGGGGCTTCGGCGGCTTGGCTTGCGACGCGTACATCCAACCTTGCGTCGAGCGATGGCGTTGTCCATAGCGCGCTGCCAGGAATCGTTGTTCTAGATCCTTGTTGCGAAACACGAAGAACACGCCGGGCACGACTGCAATGGCACTCTCGTCGAGAGTATGTTCAATAAAGTCGCGCAGCTGTGCCTGCGAATAGTATTTTTGGAAGGTGTTACGCGACGATAGATAACCGTCCCGATACGGGCGTCCATCGGCAGGACATTGGCTAGTTAGCATGGCGGCGACTGCGAGCACGCCTTCCGCAAGCGCATAGGCGCCGCGCAAAGCTGCTACGCGCTCGTCGATGTCTTCAATGACGTTGATGACAAAACCGAGGTTGACGGTGTGCGCCGGCCGCTTGACTGCATCGCTTGCGTAATGGGGATCCCAGCCGCTCGCTGTTACACCATTGGCGCAGAGGTTACGTACGTCGTCCCCTCGGCCACAGCCGTAATCGAAAAAGCTCGTATCTTGGCCAATGAGGCCATGACGCAGCAAGGCTTGTACGGGTGCGGAAAAGTTCGAACGACTTAAGGCCGTCAAATGGCGCCGAACCCCAATGTCCTGTTCTTCCGCCAGCCCAGAGTCACTAGCGAAGTGCGTGTCTGTGTTGGCGAGCGGGCGCAATATGCCGCCAGCTAGCTCGTATCCCCGTTCGCGTATCAATGCCTGCCATTGCGCGCGAAAACCGATCCGGTTGGTTTCGGAAAACAGTCCAAGTGCTTCTGCGGTCTCGGTCATCGCGCGATATTCGTGAAGGCGGTCGTGCGAAGCGGGCAGTAGCAGCTCTTTACGGTGCAAGATCGGCGGATTGCGCGACTCCTCATAGGTGCGATACACAACCGAGCCGCGTCCGAGCGAGACGCGCCAGCTCCTTCCGAGCGCAGGAAACGGGTCATCGAAGAAGTCGCGATACTCGAGCAAAGAGAGCTCTTCGCCGTGCTGGTGCAGTTTGATGACGTTGAAATCTTCGTCAGGGCGCACCTGCGCGAGCGCGATCGCCTTCGCGGCGACGTGCCGCCATGCTTCAGGCAAGGCCGCCAAAGCGCTCGTGTGTAGGTATAGGTGGCCGCCAACGAACTTGCCGACGTCAGATGCGCTCAACTGCTCTATGCTCATATGGATGTCTCGGGTCCGGTGCCCTACGCGGGCAGTTGTCAGGTTAAAGAGCTCATCAAATCCATAAAACGCGCGATCACGGGATAGCACCCTGTTGAGTATATGACAGTGCTAACACGGCGAGTAGATCGAAGCCTGAGGCATGAACGACGATGTGGACGCGCTAGCAGCGAACAAGCAAGCGCGGCAGCGCAAAGCAAAAAATAAAAAATAAAAATAAAAAAGGGGGATACCTCCCCCTTGATAGCCAGTGCAAGCCTGATGGCGCCGTTACTTGTGGCAGATGTTACACGAGCCGCCACCCTCGTCTTCGCCGTATAGGTCGTCGATGTCAATCGGTTCGTCCCATTGGCGCAAAGGGTTGACGGGACGACGTGCCTTTTCGCGCTCGAGACGGACTTCGTAATCCTTTTTGATCTGGATGATCCGTTGGGGCTTCTCAAGCTCGGTCAGTGGCTCGCCTTGCGTCCAAGTGAAAGGCGAACCGCTGTCCAAGGCCGTCTTTTCATAGCTTTTCGCTTCCTCGTACGCTTCTGGGTGCCGTTCACGCAAGCGTACCCATTCGATCTTTTGTTGGAAGAAGCAGAACGTGCAGCCCGAGCGGCTGCGCCAATCGTAGTACTTAGGCATGCCCACGCCAGACGACTCGAGAATCTCGATCACGCCGGGCTTGTCGATGCCAGCCTCACGGAAGGGCAGCACTATCTTGAGGTTGGCTTGCTTCGTCGAGTAGCCCTCACGGTATTCCTCATCACCACGGATGGCGACATACGAGAACACCTTGTCGCCGGCGGCGAGCATGGGACGCACGTACTGCTCGAACGGGGCGAGCTTGAGTTGGCGTGTGCACCAGCGAGTCTGTGCCGAAGGCAGAAAGTTGCCATACTCGCTCAGCCAAAAATCAAAGTCGCGGCGCGGGTTCAGCCTCAAAATCGGCTGGCCAAGATAACCCTCTAGACGTCCCAAGAACTCATACACTTCTGGCAATTCCTTACCAGTATCGGTAAAAAAGTACTCGAACTCGATCTCGGGCATCGTTTGCCGCACATACACAGCCAGGGCCGCGCTGTCACGGCCACCAGACAAGCCCAACACGTGCCGTTCAGCCATGATTCACTTCCTTTTCGTAGAGGGTCGAACTCGCTTTTGCCAGGGCGGCAAACAGCAAGTCGCCTTGTAGGCCCAAACTCTCGAGGCGACTGAGCACCTCACGCGCCGCGTCATCAACCGCTTGTTTGTCTCGACTTGCCAATTCAAAGGTTTTGGTAACGACTTCCGAGGTGCCGCCAGTGCCAATCACCACCGCGATCGCTTCGCGCCCTAAGCCCCTGCCCTGTACATTGACCAGCGCTTCGGCCCTGCGGAAAGCCAGCGACAGATCCGATACCGCCAGCACTGCGGCCTCAATGTCCAGGTCGGTCCAATCGCGCGGCGGCTTGTTAGCAGCTAGGCTGAGGATGCCTTCAATCGCTTCCACTGAACCATCGCGCTTCATCAAGCGCGACGCGAAGCCTTTTAAGCGCAAATCCGCGCCGAATTTCGAGATAGGCTCGGCCCTTAGACGCAATTCCGCGTCGTTGCCTTCCGCCGCATCAAGCGATGCGGCCATGGTCTGGTCAACCTCGCGCAGCATCAGCGGATAAGCATCGAGCAGCTCTCTCAACAAGGGTTCGAGTAAGGCGCCCACTTCGCTCATCGGTACGCCCAGAATCGCCGGCAAGTCGATCATCAACAGCCGGTTTGGGTCGTTCGCGCGCAGCAGGAGGTCGCGTACTGCTCTCGCCGGTTTCGATACGCGCTGCGTGCGCTTAGCCCACGAGTGCAGCGAGAAAACGAGTTTTACCAAGTTGCGGGCCACCTCGAGGGGCGAGCCGCCGCTTGGTGCGAAGCCACATTGGCGCAGCGCCTGGGCGATCGATTCGAGCGCCGCGGCGTAGTCACTGTCCTTGTCGATCCAGCGCAGATTAAAGCGACGCGCACTCTGAAGGAGTTCGTCAGCATCGACATCGGTCAGCTTTGGTTCGAACATGTCATCGCGGTAGACGGCAACGTGTTCGTCGTGTGCCAAAGCGAAGGCAAGCAAGAACACAGGCAGCAAGCCGGACTTAACACCGAACGGCGGCTTCGCCCACAGCTCGTACATCTCGGCGGCACTTAGGCCTTTGGCGCCGGCATCGATGACGGCCTGCCGTGTCGCCTCCCACAAGGCGTGCAAGCCCGGATTGAGCTCCGCGTGAGGCCCTTTAAACGCCCAGGCCTCGGGGCCGATAGCACCGTGCAATCCCGTCTCCGCCAGCACCGTCTCGTATAAACCACGCTCGGCTGGGAATCCCTCAATGCCAAGGCGCTGCTGCTCTCCGTTGTTGACCATCCGATGCATCAGGTCGCGCCGCGCTTTGACACTATTGGTCGAAAGCACGTCGCGATTGACCAACTCGCTCCACACTTTGGGGCTGGCGTGAAAGCGCGTATCGGCCATGTCGGAGGCAGTGGCCGATAAGCTTTGTGCCTTGCCTACGCCATCGTCAAACACCCAGCGCGCCTTGGCCACGGCTTCGCGCAGCGATTCCTCCAGCGCGCCTTTAACTGCCAACGTGCGTGCGGCAACTTCGCGGCGCGCGACCGAATCGCCCTCGAGCTCGGCGCTTGTGTCCTGCACGATGCGCAGTGACACCAGCTCGGCACCCAGGTCGGCGATCAACTGGAAGTTGGGCGGCACGCCAAACACCAGTGCACGCGTGGCATCCGGGCGCAGCGTCGTCAGTTTCTCGAGCACGTCACGCTCGACGGCATGGCGGTCGGGCAAAACCAGTGCGAAACGGCCGAACTCTCCCCCTTCAGTCGTATAGCTGTCAGTCAGGCGCTCGGCCTCTTGCAGGGTATGCAGCGACACACCCATCCAACGGAAGGTACCGGTCTCGTGGTAGTGGCGCTTGGCGACAATCGGATTCAGATTCGCCATGCTGGTCAACGTGGCCGTGTCGACACCAACAAAGGTGGCACGCGCTTTACTGACGGCCTGGTCGATGTCGAAATCACTGCCCTCAAACACGGTCCAGGATGGAATGTGTTTGCGATACACGGCAACGCGCCAGTGGCTCAATTTCTCAAGCGCCGTCGCAACCTTCTGCTCGGGTACTGCGGGAAGCGCCGTATGCAGCACCTCGGCGGTGGCCATCAGACCGGAGGTACCGCGGAAGATGTCAATCAAGGCCAGCACCTTGGCCAACGCCAGTTCCACGTCGTCGGCGCCCTTCGCCTCGGCGCGCTCCACGGCTTCGACCGCTTGCGCCCATCGGTGTCCATCGGGTGATGCCAGGATCGCTTGCTCGAGGTTGGCCCTTAAGTAATCCCAGTAACGATCGGGACCGTAGACGGATTTGCCATCCCAGGTCTGCAGAAAATCTTGAAAGCCATGTGGCTCGAGGGAGGACAGAAAGCCGAACACGCTACGCTCGTTCTGCCCAAACTGGCGACGCGACGCGGGACCGAGCAAGGATGCCGTTACCGGGTGCAGCGGCCAGCATTTGTCTAGCAAGGCCACCATACCGTCGCCGACGTTGGGGCGGCGGCTCGCGATCGCGGTCGCGATGACGCGGGCAGTTGGCATGCTTTGTGGATGCTCGACGCCACATTCAATCGCGTTGCCGATCAGTTGCACCACCTCATCGCCAGTGGCGACGAACGAGATGTCACCGTATCGGCCTTGGATTTTCGCCCACTCTTCACGCGCCTCGATGCCAAGGCGCGAAGCGTACTGGCGGAACGATTGGTGCAACAAGCCGACAACGACGAGTCGCCCCTTGGAGCGTCCAGCCTTCTCTGCGAGATCCTGGAAGAAGTGGATGTCTTCACCACCTGCGGCCGCCGCCTCGAGGAACTTGCCCATCTCATCGACGAGCAGCAGCACGCCGTCGAAACGTCCTCCTTCAGCCAGCGCGACGAGATCGTTGACGACCAAACTCGGCGCATGGGGTGTCGCAGGCTCTAGAGCAGCATCAAGTACTTTAGCTGTCTCGGCTGCGACGCTCGCGCGCTTCCCGACAACCGGTAAGACGAGCCAGCCTTTCGACGAGACGCGAAACGCATCCTGGAACCCGGGCACTTGGTCACCGAGGATCGCACGCGCCCGCACGCGCACTGCGGCGTTCGCCGACAAAGCAGACGCCAGCACCACCGCCAGCGACGATTTACCGCCACCGTACGGGCCAGTCCACGTAAATGCACGATCCGTTGTCTCACTGATCTGGCGGCTCATGATCGACAAGGCGTCGCGCGCGGTATCCGTCAACACGTAGCCGTCAAGCGCCTCTGGGCGGCCGATATCGGCATCGATGCGAACCGAGCGGCGATAGTGGCGGGCAATTTGTACCGCCTGACTTACAGGCATATCCGCCGCCTTATTCATACGACTTCTCCATCATCATGCGCTTAAAATTATTGACGTCGAAGTCGCCACGATAAACTTGACGCAGGCCAGAGGTATCCGACCACTTCAACCTGCCGTCGGTTAAACTCGACAAGGCAAACAAGCGCTCCGCGGTCGACTCTTCGTCGAGCTTGAATACCCTGCCGGGCGAACCCGGTCCATAGGCAATCGACTCAAACGTGAGCGAATTTTCGCCGAGGTGATGCGCGTCCCAGAAGTCAACCAGCGCCCACGCGAAAAACGCGTCGTTGAGCGAGGACTTCGGGCCGCGTCGGAACGAATACACGCCCTTGCGCTCCTCTTGAATGAGACCGAGTTCGGCCAACATAGGCTCTGCGGCTTCTTCGACCGAGCTCGAGGCCGAGCGCGGCGCATAGCCCCGTAGGCAAGTTTCAAGGTCACGCGCTAAGGTAGCCTGCGATAGCTTTTTGCCGGCCGAGATTGACTGAGCGAACTTGCCCAGGGTCGGCATGACCTCATCGCGCGTAAACGTTTGTGCGTTCAACATGTTGAACAACCAGAACCACGTCGTCGAGCGCTTGCCGCGGCCCGCTAAACACCAATGGGCGTACCAAGTCGTGGTGGGGTGCTCCGAATACGGATCACATCCATCGTCGCCATAAATCCCCTTCGCGATATCGTTGATCACGAAGTTCTTTTTTGACGCATCTTCGCGCATCACCTCACACGCGAGTGCCCAATGCTTGATCGACGACACCATGTTCCTACCGACCCCAAAGGTAGCAATCGCGCTGTCATCTGAAAATGTTTCTTTTGATAAAATGCCATTTTCATCGGCACTATCAACGGCTTTTTTCAGCCACATTTGCCGCAATGGAAAGGTCTCATGCCCCGAAAAGTGGGCGTCAATCTGTAATTCTTGGATAGCCATAGTCCGTTGAGTTGGTCCTGGAGACATCGTCCAGTCGCCGCTGATGCGGCTGGCGAAAACCGCCAGTGCGCATGGTACCGATTGTACCTCGTCGCTGAACAGCTGTGTTTATCCACAGGTCAGTTTGATAACGTTCCATAAAATTTGGCCGCCCTTGTTGCAAAAATGCAATAAAGAGGATGTACGGGAGGGATTTTGTTGCGTTCTATCCGCGACGACCGGCGGTCTTATTGTCGACATGCCGTCGGTTTCAACTGCATCGCTGCGGGGCCTAAGACCGCGGCTCACACAAAGACATCTGGCAACACACAACGTTTCGACTGTCTATGGTCCGCAATCCGAATCGGACCCAAGGCCTCCCCGTCGAAGGCACGCAGCTCGTGCTCCAAAAGACGTGTGCGGTCTCGAGCACTCAAGCCAGCACGTACTAATCGCGACAACCAACGCTCGGCGTCACAGATCGCGTGAAATGAGCGGCAAAACCTGACCGGTGAACTCAGCGGGATAATGGTCACCAAGATGCGGCCTTCTGCATTTATGACCTCCGCCACGTACCTCGGCGCATTCGCCTTGCTTTCTGCGTGCAGATCATCGATGACGTGGTTCGGCTTCCGGTCTTCCATTCTTATAACTCTCAACTCTAGATCAAACACGACCACCTGCGATTCAGCAGACCACGTTCTTGAACGATGGCGCCACGTGCCAATGCGCTGAGAATGCGCGGACGGCCACGTTGCAATCGTTTCTTACCGGAGCGTCCTAGTAGGTGTTCATTGTAGCCAGCACAGAAATAGCGGTAACGATGCTTAGCTTTTAACTGCTACGCGTAATCACCAAAGCTAACACTCGGCAGTGGTTGGCACAAGAACCCGCAGTGTGAAACGCGAGCAAATAGGCGTTCACATACCCCCCATGTGGTCCAGCCAACAGTAATAGTCGGCGGTAGTTATAGTAGAAAAATGCTAATCAATTACCGTGATAATTGGATAGTTTTTTGCCACCCTGACAGCGTATCATTCCTTTAATAAACAATACTTGCCCTAGTCTTATTCATCTGAGTTAAGCATAACGCGTAGATCGCTAGCGGAAGTGGATGCGGCTACTAGGGCCACGTCCATTGTGGAATCGGCGCGCAGCCTACCGAACACATCATCATCGTGAGCACACTCCTCAAGACGCTTCAACAATTCGATATCACGACCCTAGAGGAGCTTGCGGGTAAAACCATCGTGCGTGCCGTAAGAAGCGCCTACGATACGAATCGCGAACGGGAACTAGCCAAGCTCATCATCGATCGGTACGGCGCGACCCTGTTAAAGTCCGCCGAGGTTCGCAACGCGATCATCGATCGGCTGTCTAGGGACGATGCTGCCCGTGCTTGCCGAGAACTCGGTATCCGGGTTCAGACCCCGCAATCCCCGTACCGCGCTTTGCAGGATTATTTCACCAAGAGCTTTACGCAAACCCGGGCGCACGAGTTCGTCTCGGCATTCAAACTGAGTGAGGACCTCATCCCCCCGGTCGTCGTGGATAGCCGAAGCGAGACCGTCGAGATTGATGTGCGCTTCGGTGAGACGGTAACACTCAAGGGCTATCTTCACCCCTATCAAAGACGTGTCAAGGACCGAATCGCGGTCACGCTAGAGAGCGGAATTCGCAGGCTGATCGCACAGATGCCGACTGGGGCTGGCAAGACGGTAACCGCACTAGAACTCGTCGTAGACCAGTTACGTCGTCCAAATTTTCAAAATCTCATCGTGTGGATCGTCGATTCAAACGAGCTGGCAGATCAAGCCCTTGAATCGTTCTCTGCGTTATGGAAGGTGCGCGGCGACCGGCCAGTTCGGGCATACCGGTACTTTTCACGCTTCGCGCCAGATTTTGCGACATGCGCACCAGGCGTTGTCTTCGCGAGTTTTGACAAGGTGAACGCTGCGATGAACGCAAATGGGCGCGAACAAGTCAAAGCCCTCGCCGAGCGCGCCAGACTAGTGATTGTCGACGAGGCGCACACATCTGTTGCCGAGACCTATGAGCATGCGATCCGCGTCCTGACACGCAACGACGCACCACTGCTTGGATTAACTGCGACGCCAGGACGCAACGATCCTTATCAGACGCAGGAGTTAGCGCGCCTCTATGGAAACACGCTGGTCTCGATCACCGACGAGAACGAACAGGACGTGCCCCATGCGGTGGACTACTTGCGCGATGCAGGCTATTTGGCACACATTGAGTTTGAAGACCTGCACAGCGGCTCCACCGTGTCGTCGAGCGACGATGCGGCAATCTGCACCGCGCTAGCGGAAAACTCCGAGCGCAACGAACAGATCGTGAAGCAGATTGAGCGCGCCGTCGAGCGCGGTGATGCGACAGTCGTGTTCGCCTGTACGAAGGACCACGTACTCGCCCTTGTCGCCCTATGTCGAGCGAGGAATATCGATGTCGGGTTCGTCATCGGTGAGGTTCCACAGCCAGAGCGACTGAAGATCCTCGATCGGTTTAGGGCCGGCGAGCTGCAGGTAATCATTAACCACGAGATCTTGTCGACGGGCGTAGACATGCCGAACACCGATCGCTTAATCATTACTAGGCCCGTTGGCTCGGCCATTCTTTATAGCCAAATCCTCGGCAGGGCGCTGCGTGGTCCAAAAAACGGTGGCAATGCCAGGAACACGGTGGTCAACATCCAAGACAATCTCGCCAATTATGCGACAGCCTCGCACGTCTACCAATCGTTCAAGACGACATTCCAACTGGCTCGATAGCTATTTCGCACTTTCGCCAACAATGCCATGACCACCACCTTTTTCTCGTATAACGCGTTGCTCAGCCAACGCGCCTCCGGCTACAAAAACACGACCTACGCGCTCGCAGAGCTCATCGACAATTCGTTCGATGCGGACGCCGACACGGTGACCATCGTCTTCCTCGAGAAAAGGGTGGATTCACGTAGGCGAGTGGATGAAATACTCGTTCTCGACAATGGCAAAGGCATGTCAGAGGCCGTTTTACAAGGCGCCCTGCAATTCGGCAACACTACGAACAAGGACATCGCCGAAGTCGTCAAGAGCAAGAAGAAGGGAAAATTCGGCTATGGACTACCAAACGCATCGCTGAGTCAGTGTCCGAGCATTCACGTGTACTCGTGGGTGAATGCCAAACAGAAGAACCATGTCTTCCTCGATCTCGACGAGCTCGAGAAAAGCAAGTCGATCGAAATTCCCCCAGTCCAGCACGATGAGTTCCCTGCGCACTATTCGCAAGTACTGCCTATCATTGGGAAGAGCGGCACGCTCGTCAGCTGGCGCAAGTGCGACAGGCTTTCGCATACGAAGGGCGACTCGATCGTCAACAATAGTCTTCCGGTAATTGGGCGCCTCTACCGCTACTTGTTGGCAGCGGGACGAAAAATCGAATTCGCCGTTTTCGAGTACAACAGTGATAAGAAGACATACATTGAGCAGCGTCGCGACGCCGCGAAGCCCAATGACCCATTGTTTTTGATGAAGGACACTGTACTTGCTAAAACGCTATGGCAAGAAGGCCGTGCGCCGAGCGCGAAGCAGCCAGAAGCCGATCATTACGCAAAATATGCGCGCGGCCTCGACGCATGTGATGCGACCAATGAACGACTGATCGATCACTGTTACAGCTTTGACTTCTCCTGGAGAGGCCGCGCGTATCAGTTTGAAATCACGACCTCGACAGCTAAGCTTGATATCCAAAAGCCCGGCATCCGCGAGGGTGGCTCCACAAAGGTCGGCGAAATCTATGGGAAGAAGGAGAACGAGGGGAACATTTCCTTCGTTCGAGCCGATCGAGAAATTGCTGCAGGCTCCTTCGGTTTTTACGGACGTGCGGATGCGCGACATCGCTGGTGGTCCATCGAGGTGAGATTCGATGCCGATGCCGACGACCTCTTAGGCGTACACAACAATAAACAAGGCGTCGAGTTCACGTTTACTAAGCAACTCGATCACGACGAAGAATTCAACGAATACACTGCCGAGCTACTACAGGCGCGCGAAGCATTCTGGAGTACATTGACCGCGAAGATCGTCAGTGCTCAAAAAGAAGCCTTCAAAAGTGTCAAGAAGCAAGGCAGCGATTGGGATGCGCGCCACCTAACGCCGGGTGGCGGGACGGCCAAAAAACCGGCCGTGCCGCGCGCGACCGCGACCACAGAAAGAACGATCAGGACTGTCGATGGACAGCGTGAAAAGCAACTCACGCCAACCCAACGCACGGAACTGGAAGACCGCTTGATCGAAAAGTACAAGGATATTCCGCCTGCGGAGATCCGCCAAGCCGTAGAAGCGCTTGATCGATCGCTGACGCGCGCCTGCGTCCTGTACGCGCCTGCGGAGGCCAAACAACTGTGGTCGTATACCAAGGTCTACGATTTCACGGTTGTGTTGGTGAACACGAACCACGAATTCTACACACGCATCCTTGGTGAGTTCCGGGCTTCCGGCCAGGAGGGTGCGCTTACGGCGGTCGAGCTGTTCCTTAGTAGTCTGGCGATTGAGGAAGAGAAGTTCAGCGAGGACAACCGAGCCAAAGACATCGTTGAAGATTTTCGCGAACGGGTTGGCTCCCACCTGCACCGGTATATCAGGTCGCTGCCAGAAAATATGTCCCTGATGCCGTCCTCGGTCGCCGACATTGAGGAAGACGATGACGAATGAGGTGCAGACGGCGCCCGAGATGCTATGCCTGAAGTACCGTGGCATCTTAGCGCCTTGGGAGATCACCCAACAGGGAAAACGGGTGGGCTTCAAGTGCAAGAAGTACGCGAGTTGGAAAGATGTCCATGTCGATAGCGACTCGAAAAGCGTGTTACGCGAAGTTGGCGACGCACTCATCGACGAGGGTGACTTCGACCGTGCGCACTTCGGACACTTGTGTCGAGTGTGGGAGCGGGTTCAGCGGTGGACCAAGGATAAGGACGGTCTGTCGCTGGAGCCCGACTTGTGTCCCCGCTACGAGCACCTACGACGACTCGTAGTCCAAGGCGCACGCGAGCCGGGCGTTGTCGACGCATTTCTGGTGGACAGTGGATTCTCTCTGGACGAGATCATCGAACACGACCGCTGGCTGCTGTTTCTTAGTGTCTGTGCGCACCAATATTTTCAAGCAAATAAGCGATTCACCCCGTCAATCCAAGAGCATGTCGAAGCAGGCTCAGCGCTCCGTCAGCATACTGCGTTCATCGACCTCGTAAACGACGCTGCAACGCTCCTTTACGACGAGTTCGGATTTACCCTAGAGGCGGGCGTCCGCGGTTCAGCGCTTATGCTATTTGTCCAGGAACTTGGTCTTCCGATCATTCCTGAAAATACCAGCCGCGGGCTATCGACGGTTCGGCGCGCCCGACCACGCACATGGGTGGAGAAAACTGAGCAGGCAGGCCCCCGGGTTGCCAAGCTGAAGTATTCGGAGGGGGCAATGATCATCCAGCTCAACAAATTGCATCCAGCCTTCCAATCCGGGCCGGTGAGCGGGGCCTTGAATTCGCACGAGTTATGGTCGTCTATGGGAATGGCCTTGCTCGACCACCTTGGTGACTTAGACAACTTGCAAGATTTTTTGGACACCTGGGGACTCTACCTCAAGCAATCTGCAAAATAACGGTCGCTTGCCTAGACAATGGATCGATTACCAGGGTGTATTGCTAGCAGGTGAAAGCAGCGCATCTGCTTTGCTAGGCCAGGCGTCTAACACTGCAATCGTGACACACGGAGAATACAAGCATGTATAAAAGCACGCGGCATGCGAACCCCATGTGGACATACTCCCCGAGCGCGATCGGTCAGTACGCAGCTGTCAGCGAGAATGAGGCCCTGAAGCTTGTCGCGGAGTGCAAGTCTGCGCTACTCAGCGCCGGTCTACTAGACGAACCCGATTTCTTGAACATCGTAGCTGGGTTTGGGCCGCTCAGCTACGTCGGCATCATCAATGGGAGGATTCGCAGCGGATATGCGTACCTCAAGAGGATCGGCGCTCCACAATCCGTGCTTGCAACTGTGCCTACTTACTTCCTGATCGCTCCTAAGCTTGGCAAAGTACTAGCGAGGCTAAGCGCGTGCCGTCTGGGTGATCTCCCACAAGGCCTGGCCAGCATCCATCGACATATTGAACAGTGCGGCGCCCCATTGGCACGTCCAAAGCTGTCTAGTGCAGCCTATCGAGTTCCAAAGAGCGCGCTTAGCACTCCATCAGGCCGTGCGAGCGCCCGGCCAGCCCGCGCGGAGACGAACCAAGCCGAGAAACAACGACGTCTTCCTCGCGCAGTTGCCAATGGGGCGGTGCAGCTTGCGAACACGGCTAAGCCCGCCGGAATAAAAGCCGCCGCGTTACCAGGACCACAGAAGCACAGTCCTTCTGTAAAACGAGAACAAGGTCAGGGCATGGTGGGTCGCGCTCGACGGTCGCCCGATGCTCTTGAAACCGCGTTTGCCGCAGCGTTGCGTGCAGCCTTATTCAAAGCAAGGTAGCTCATCGTCACTTCTGGCCTAGCGCCGAGAAATGCGTCACGACCCACCACATTTGCCGACCTGGCATCGATGTGGGTTAGGTGGTTTGCTTCTTGAATATTCGCCGCGCGACTAAGGTACCGTCGAAAGAACACGCTTGGGAATAAAGTGTCCTCTCACCGTAAAAGGTGCTAGATCGGACTCGCTCAAGCCCCAGCAAAACGCAGGCTTATGCAATCAAGGTGCGCTCGCAGCCCAAAAATTTCAGCGTTAAACCGGTTTCCGAGACCGAAACCGAAAAACTTCTATGGGTAAGTGCCGATTCTGTCTGAACAATCGCTACGCCTCTCCGGAAATTCCGGTCATGTTCGCCATGGCGCCAAACGAGAGCGGTAACCTGGCCACTCCCACATTCCCGATTGATATCAAGAACAGCCTTATGCAGGACATTGCTGACGTCAATCTCTTGGGCCAACTTCTCGAACAAGTGGTCGTTTGAGGGTCGTGCCTTGCCCTTGCTTTGCCTCGCTCCTGCGCCGGCCGCTTCCTTGGCAAGTTCGAACCTATGCTTGCGAAGTATAAAATTCGCCGCGCTCCGCACATGCGGCCGGTGGTCTTCGGCAAAGTGCTCAACTTCTTTGGGGTCACCGCTAATACAAGCCAACATTAGTTCGCGAAGGCCAACGATATCTGGCTCAAAAGCGTTCTCCGCATTCGCTTCCCATAAAATAATTCGAATGAAATCGGCCTTGATCATTAAACGTCCAACGTTACATGCAGATCATGTTGAGGTCACTGCGCTAGCGTTCTAGCTAGCGCTAGATTCGCCGTCTCCGCAGCCATGTCTAGCTGATTGCTAGGCCGCCGCTAGTGTCATTGCTCAAAAGACGACTTTAAGCAATTTTGGAAGTGCCTTGATGATCCAATTAACGCCAGTCTCGATCACCTTGGGGGCGACCTCGACGAAGATGTTGTGTGCTACAGCCTTCACCGCATTCCAGAACCCACGTCGCGCGCTCGATTCAGCCTTGGGCGAGACGTGTTCGTCGCACACTTCGCGCGCGAAACCGAACTTTTTTTCGTCGGGCAACCTTTCGACAATCGTATTGACCAGATCGATCAATCCATAGCGCTCGTCTGCTGACACAGCGACGACCGCCGGCATCTTCCTGCCAACCTTGAAGATTCGCCGTACATCAGCAACTTTCTTCGTGATGTTGAGCGCTTGCTTCTTGCCTGGCTGACCTGCCTGCTCATCCCACTCCCGGTGGGGCGCAATCTTGTCAACCTGGTTCACTACGAAAACAATCGGCGTTTCGCTGTCAGCAATCGTCGGCAATACCACTTCCTTATAAAAGCGCTCGTCGACGCTGAATGCCCTGTCATCTCCTTTTAATACCCAAAGCACCAAATCGAGTTCCGGAAGCAGACTTTCGTACAGCGCTTGGTATTCGAGGTCGCGCTCTTCGCTCTCACCAACGCCGGGTACATCGACCAGCGTCATGCCCGCACCGTCCGGCGTCAGGTTAACAAGCACTTCTTGGGGAGCGCGGGTACAGGCCTTTACATTGCTAACCTTTGCCGTACGCTGGCCAAACAAGGCATTACACAGCGACGATTTACCCACCCCAGTCTTGCCGAGCACGCCAACTTTCGGTTGGAAAGTTTGCATTTGTTTCAGCTTCGCGTTCAATTTGCGCATCTGCGCGGGCGTTGCGACCAAGCCGTCGGCCTTGATGCGATCAATGAATGCGGCGACTTCGACCGAGTTATCGAGTCGTGAAGCGGTTTTTTTACGCGTGACCATGGAGAACCAAACGAGTAGATAATGAACCAAATATTACCATCCGGCATCACCGGATGTTTCTTGTAAAAAAAATTTATTTTTGGTTAGCGCGTTCCACAACATCCCTAACCGCAAGCGCATCCACATCAATGAACGTCTATCGCCTCTTCGTTTGAATGCAAAGTCAGCGCTTCACAAAAGTTCGGATCCACAAAGTATTGTTGACCAACACAACGATAGAACGAATAATGGCCGAGTGATTTCCAATAAGACATGATCCGTATAGCGCGAGATGATGGTGCAGTCGCCCGTTTCATGCGCTAGGACTTACCCTTCGTATCGCTCGCTCGTGTTGCTACGCAAAACTCAGAACACCTTAACAAGAATGACAAACGCCTACCCTGCCCCCATCCTGATCGAGCCTGATTTGTCGGGTGTGCGTCTGGAGCGTATAAAACTGACGGGCACGGCAGACACGATGTTTTCAGAAGCCTGGCTACAGAAGCTGCTGTTTGCCCATGCTGAATGTCTGCCCTTGCGCGACATTGAACCCTTCTGCGGTGCGCCCGTGCCAATCTGTATGGAACTCGATACTGGCGCCGGCTATGCGGATATTCTGTATATCACCACGCAAGGCAGACTCATCCTTGTCGAGACAAAGCTGTACCGTAATCCAGAAGCGCGGCGCGAAGTCATTGCCCAGATACTCGACTATGCACGGGCAATCACCTCTTGGGAATTTGAGGTGCTCGACCGCAAAGTGCGCGCCACTTCAAAGCCAGACGCACGGGGTTTGGTCGAACGCATGCGCGAGGCTGCTGACCGGGCGGGGATGCCATTTGATGAAGCGCAGTTCATCGATACGATCAATCGCGCGCTTTCACGCGCGGACATCCTGTTGTTGATTGTGGGCGATGGCATCACCTCCAGCACACAGTCGTTGGTGGGATTCTTGGAGCAACACGGCTCCCTACATTTTTCATTCGCGCTAATCGAGGCGGCCGTTTATAAAACCCCGTCAGGCGGTTATCTGCTACAGCCGCGTATCTTGGCGCACACCGAAACCATTCGTCGCGTACTGCTCGTCGGTCCAGACAGCGCCCCAATTGCTGACGCCGAGCCCGACTTGCTGCACGAAGAAGCCGCTGCTGATCCCGCGGTCGGCTGGTACCTTGCGTTCTGGACCGACTATATCGGCCGTTTGAAAACCGGGTTGGATGACCTGCGCCAGCCTTTACCTGCTCGGCCAGGTCGCGGCTCGAATATTTTTCTAGCGCTACCGCCCCGACGCAGTGATTGTTGGATCTCAGCGTACGTTAGCAAAAGCAGAAACGAGGCCGGGGTGTACCTCGCCATGGGTTCCGGATATGAACGCGCTAGCGCGATCATGGAAAAACTGGCGCAAGAGCGGGACGCGTTGGAGCTTGAAATAGGCCAACCGCTGCAATGGACAGCCTCGTGGAGCCCCTTTTATATCGGAGTCTCCATAGGGTATGCGTCAATCGATGACGGCTTAGAGCGGGAACGGCTGCTCGCATACCTTACTGACATGACGAACCGGTTCGTCAACGCGTTTCGGCCACGGATGGAACTGTTTGCGGCACAAGAGTAAAGGACAGTGTGCACTGCTTTTCTCTTACCTTTCGCTGAGGCCAGGGTGTTTGACGCTTTTTGTCGCTGACCCATTTAAGAACGCAGCAATCACGAGACGGTATGTCACATCATATTCCGAATGCCCAGCTAGATATCAAGCACACGCCACCCGAGAACGCGGACTGGGATGAGATCAACCTATTTGCGCACTCATTCGATGGGTACACGGCGTCGGGCTCGTTTGAGCGCTGCGCTGAAATCGCGCATGCACGACGCAACACCACACTGACCGAATTGCGCACTTGCTTGTTTTTTGAAGCGCGCGCTTGGCGCCATGCTGGGCAGGCGCCGGAAGAATCGGACATGCCCTACTTGAGGGAGCTCGTACGCCAAATACGCTACAAATTAAGCATCGGAGACCTTGCATGACCTATTGCAGCACCTACATCGGCGACCTGGAAAGTCCGGGCTTTGATCCGGATAAAGCTGCGATAGGAAATATTCCGCGGGCCTTGGCCCCTTCCCTGCCGCCTACTGGGGAACACTACAACGGCCGATTCCATGCATGGGTCAAGCTGCGCGGGATTGCCGTCAAGGAGACTGACTACACCGCTTATGTAGCCAAGGTCACGAAGACGCAGATTGAAGACTACCTGCAGTTTGCGTACGGAGACGCCCAAGAGGGCTATTTCGCTTCAGAACGATCCGAACAACTTCAGCAGATCAGAGCTATTGTGACCGCTTTAGCGCCTGACAAGCTCTATGCACTGGTCGCTGAGTGCGACTAGCCCTACTTCGCATTCGGATGTTCCGGCTATGAGGGTCGTTAGTATTCTCACGTTCAACTAGGTACTTGCATAGACACGCGCCATGTCTCGGGCGATGGTTGCCATCTCGGCCCGCAAATGGGGCGGTTCTTGGACCACCACCGCAGGTCCGAACCCTGTCAGCCAAAACACGAGACTCCGGGTCGCAGGCACCGTCGCCGTCAACGCGAGCGTACCGTCTTCCTGTACCTCCAAGCGTTGGTCGAGCGACAGTGGAGTCTCAAACAGATGTTCACCAACAGCTCGTTGGAAAACGGCCCGCAAGACAATCGGTTCTCCAGTCTTAAAGCCGAACTCGCCAGAGGCAATGAAACGGTCGAGGTCAAAGTCAGCTTGTTTTCGAACCGGCTCGTAAATCAATTGGGCTTGCTTCACACGGTGTAGTGCCAGCGTGCGCACGTCATCGTAGTGCGAAAACGTACAGACCAAGTAAATTAAGCCACCTTTCTCAACGATCCCGAGAGGATGCACTTCTTCGTACACCGTCTCTTCCGTCGCGTCACGCTTCTTGTAGTGCAAGCAAAGACGCAGGTCCTGCATCAAGGCGAAGTACACGGTGCGTTGACAGTGCTCGTCGAGTGCGGGCGGCAATAATGGTTGCAAGGGTGCGATGGTACGCACCTTGTTCAACCAGGCATTCGACAGCGTGTTCGCACCAGTTGCAGCGAGCGTGCGCGCAGCAGAGCGGAAGTGCGGTTGTAGTGCATCGAGTGCGCTCGGCGGCAGCTGATGACGCAAGTGTTGCTCTACCAGGCTAAGCGTTAAGGCTTCCGGAATCGACAATCCGGGAAGATCGAAGCTCGACGCGTCGCGCTGCCAGCTCCAACCAAATGGCTTAACACGATCGTCTACGACCAAGGGAAAGACGCCAGAGAGTTCGACCAAGTCGCGCTGGACAGTTCGCCCGGTTACGACAAAGTCGGCATCGCGCAGATGGTCACACAAGTCCTTGACCGAAATTTTGGACGGTGCCCGTGGAATCATGCGTAGCATGTGCCAATGGCGCAAGAGCGCGAACTGGTGTGTCGCCACGCTCTACACCGGCTGCAGCGTGTAATAGATGTCCTCGTCAAGCTCGAACATGATCTCTCCTTCGGCCAGGCTTGGCGCGTCCGACCATATGGTCACAGCATCGCTAAGGTCGTCGACGAACGCTCGCAAGGTGGCGTTGGATTGCATCGCCAGGGTCAACTCCTCTTTGGTCACGCCAGGTAGAAACAAGGGCCCAAGCGCCAGCTTGTTCTCGAGGCCAGGCGCGTTCTTGAGCCTTTCATTGACCAGCTTTTGCAACTGCCGGACATCCCGGTGATAGCGCGCATCAAGCACCGATAACTGGAACACCCGGCGCGGTACTTGGTTGAAGATGACGCGGCACGCGAGATAGTCGGACTGCGCCAACACGTCGGCACTAGCCGCTGCGAGGGCCAGCTCTGGTGTTGGACTGGCATAGACCGCATGACGACGCGACGGCAGCGCAGTAGGACGTGTCAGCTCCCACAGGTTGTCGACAAAGTAGGCCACATTCCCAGGCAAACGACGACCGTCGTAGCGGCGGTGGATACGATCGACATCGAAGCTCTTGCGCGGGACTGCACGAAAAATCTCCATAGCTCCTCCAATGGGGTCAAGACGTCCAGCTTATCTGATTTCTTTCCTGAATACATCCCCGTGAAGACCCGTTGCGACGTAATTTGTCGCACCGACCTGGACAATAACAACATTGACAGACGGAGGATCCATGCCCGCAAAACAGCACTCTACCCACGAGGTCGACGCAATGAACGCCTTGACCCGGCTTTGGATGTTGCGCATTTTGGTGCCACTTGGCGGCCACAAAACGTTCATTGCGCGTTCGAGCTTTTCCAATGATGCAGTCGCACGCGCCGTCGGTCTCGGCGCCTGGCTCGACGACGATGACCTCGATTTCGACGCAAAGACGCTGCGCAGCAAACTGCGCCAACAGCACCGCCTGGCCGAGCAACAGGCCGACAACGTCCAAGCATCGCCAACGCTGCGCGCGAATATGGCGCGTCTCGCTGAACTGGTCGGTTTGTCGGCGGTCGATTGCCGGATTCTCGAGTTTGCCTCCATGATTCACCAAGACCGGGTGCTCGATGACTGCGCGGATACCCTGGGTTTGTTGAACTCCTTGAAGGTGATCGATGTGCTGGCCCAGGTGCTCGGCTTGAAGATCGACGACGTGCGCGCTGCCCTTAGCCCGCATGGCGTGCTAGCCCGCTCGGGGCTGTTGGCAGTCGAGCGTGGTGGTAGCGGTTATCTGTGTGGCCGCCTCGACGTGTTGTCCGACGATTTCGCCAACCATATTCTCGCGTATGACGCCGATCCGATCAGCCTGCTGCGCGATACGATTAGTCTGAGCCAGCCACCCCAGCTCAGCTTGGACGACTATGGTCACATCGACGAAGCACTGCGCATGCTCAAACCCTATCTCGACAGTGCGCTGGCGAGTCAACGGGTAGGCACCAACGTCTTCATCCACGGTGTGCCCGGGACGGGTAAGAGCGAGCTGGCGCGGGCCCTGGCCGCAGCCTTGGCATGCGAATTGTTCGAGGTCGCCAGCGAAGACAGTGACGGTGATCCGGTCAACGGCGAGCGGCGTCTGCGAGCGTACCGCGCTGCGCAAAGCTTCTTCTGCCAGAGAAAGGCGATGATTTTGTTCGATGAAGTCGAAGACGTCTTTAGTGACGGTGACTTTCTGTTTGGGCGCAAGAGCACTGCACAGCGCCGCAAGGCATGGTTCAACCGTACCCTGGAACAGAACAAGGTACCGACCTTGTGGCTGTCGAATTCGATCGATGGCATCGACCCGGCCTTCATGCGCCGTTTCGACTTTGTGATCGAAATGCCGGTACCGCCACGTGCACAGCGCGAACACATCGCCCGCGCAGCCTGTGCCGGTTTGCTGGACGACCGGTCGATCAAGCGCCTTGCCCAGGTCGACAATCTGGCGCCTGCCGTGATCAGCCGCGCGGCATCGGTGGTACGCGCAATTCAACCGCAATTCGACGAGAAAAGCGCAGCACGCGCTGTGTTCTACCTGGTCGACCAATCGCTGCAAGCGCAAGGCTTGTCCCCTCTGAGGCAAAGTGAGGCCGACTACTTGCCCGCAGAGTACGACGCAACGCTTGTCAATGCGGACGTCGACCTTATGCAACTGGCCGATGGACTGGCACGCACGCGTGCTGGCAGGCTGTGTCTGTACGGTCCGCCGGGCACCGGAAAGACCGCTTACGGTCGCTGGCTGGCTGAGCGTTTGGGCATGCCCTTGCTCCTGTATAGCGCTTCCGAACTGATGTCGAAGTGGGTCGGAGAAAGCGAAAAGAACATCGCCCGCGCGTTTCGCCGCGCTGAAGCGGAGCAGGCGCTGCTGTTGATTGATGAAGTCGACAGCTTCCTGCAAGATCGCAAGGGTGCACGGCATTCCTGGGAAATCACGATGGTAAACGAAATGCTGACGCGAATGGAATCGTTCTCCGGCATTTTTATTGCCTCGACCAACTTGATGGCCGATCTAGACCAGGCCGCCCTGCGACGCTTCGATCTGAAGCTGCGTTTCGACTACTTGCTGCCAGCCCAAGCAGCCGAATTGTTCGCGCGGCATTGCGTTGCACTGGCCGTGCCGATGCCCAACGCGACACACTTCGAGCGTGCACGTCGCCTGCGCGCCGTCACGCCGGGAGACTTTGCTGCCGTCGTGCGTCGCCATCGGTTCGCAGCAATGGCAACGCCAGACGCCTTTCTGGCCGCTCTCGAGGCAGAGTGCGCACTCAAGCAGGATACCGCGCCAACGATCGGATTCGTGCACTGAGCGCGACGCCATGCCTTTCGCTAGCAACCATTTCACTCGAGCCCATCATGATGCGACCAACTTACCAAAACCTCGAACGCGCTACCACACCAGGCCAAGCTACGGTGTCAGTATGCAGTGGCTCGCCAGCGCCGCAAGGAAACCCTCGTCACTACAAATATTATTGGCAGGTCTTCAGCATGCAGTCACCATGGGAGGAGCACGAGTTTTTTCAGCATGCACCGATTCTGTGTAATGCCGACTGCGAACAAGAAATACAGCGCTTGCTCGATCAAAACCTGTCCTGCCTCGTCTATGGCTTCCGACGTCCTCGCACGGATCCGAGCAATCCATGGGACATGCGCAATCCCAAATGGGCCAATGTGGAGTTTGCCGTTTCATGGGATGACGATACGGACCCAATCGTCGATGGCGGCCACAAGTAAGCGAGTCGCGTACGATGGCACGTCGATCAATGATCGCGACCGGATTGGTCTCGTGCTACCCGAGGTTTACACCTAACGTCAATGGATGAATGTGAGGTAAAGATGGAACATATCGTGTTGCTGGGTGATTCGGTGTTCGATAACGCCCCCTATGTGTCTGCCGGATGCGACGTCTCGTCACAACTGCGTGCCCGTCTCGGCCCGCGCCACCGTGTATCGCTGTTGGCTCACGATGGCGATGTGATCGCAGATGTAGAGCGCCAGCTCGCGCAACTCACCGCGCTCTCGGCACCGCCGACTTGGCTCGTGGTCAGCTGCGGAGGCAATGATGTGCTCAGTTTGGTTGGCGCGATGCACAGTCCCGCACGTTCCGTCCTGGAAGCGGCGGACCTGCTAGCGAGCTGGCAAGGCGAGTTTGCCCGCAACTACCAACGCATGCTCGACCTGGTACTCGCGCGTGCCAAACCGACCGCAATTGCGACCATCTACGATCGTGTACCGGGCCTTGCGCCTGGCCTACGTACTGCTTTGGCGCCATTTAATGACGTGATCTTGCGTGAGGCCGTCAGGCGCCGCTTGCCGGTGCTGGACATGCGCACGATCTGCCATGACGCGGCGGACTATGCGGCGGCGTCGCCGATCGAGCCGTCGGCCCAAGGGGCTGGCAAAATTGCCGCCACGATCAGTGAACTGGTGACGACGCACCACCCCGCAGCTCCCCACTCGGTTGTCTATGGCGCGGCGACGCGCCCGTAGCAACGAGGCGGCTCAAGGGCTTTCCTACTTCGCCGGCTTCGTCACCGCCTCTGGACTGGGCCGACGACTGCTTACGGAGCAGGTGCGCGCAGACCAACCCCGAGCTTCTCCAAATTCCTCTGGTAGAGCAACGCCGCGTCCTTAAAATCGTTCATCGAAAACGTTTCGGATTGACGGAAGTTGTCGTCCCCTGCGTTGGTCCGGTAATAGTCCACGACAACCTGGATCTCGCTCTCGGCTGTGACTTGAATCACGGTGATCTGGGTGCCCATGTTCTCGTCGTTTTTAAACGATAGATAGCGGCAAATGTACTGCTTGCCCGTCTGTTCATCGCCGCCAATCTTGACGTGCTGCCCAACCTTGTTCTCTGCCAGGTCGAACCGGGTCGCAATCTCTTCACGCAGGCGGGTCAAGACTTCCACCACCTCGTGGGTCTTGGCGCCAAACTTTTTGCTCGCAGCACGTGGGAAATCGACACGCATGCGCAGCTTGATCGCATCGAGCAAGGCTTGCGAGCCGCCACGGGCACGCACGTTGTCGTACCACGATACGAATTCTGCCTCTGTGTACGATGCGCTTTGCGCACGTTTGATGAGTTCACGTTCCTTGTGCGGATCCATTTTTTCCTTCTTTGTTCAAAAACGTGTCTGCCGCACGGCATCGACACCTTTCATCAGTAAGACTTGCTCGTTACGCAGTTCAATACGGCGTGCTTCGAGCAGGTAACTAAGCCCGCGTCACATCATGCAGCGAGGCGCTCGAAAAGCCAAGCGCCATGGCGAACCTTGCCACGCTCATACCGCGTCGACAGCACTACTTCTCACTAAATTACCTAATCCGCTAGCACGCATCGTCCGCCTTTGCATGCCGTCCATGAACACTTGCGCATTGGGTGTCACCAAGCTAAAGCACGTCCGTGCACGGGTGATCCCGGTATAGATCAACTCCCGCGCCACGATCTCACTCGGCTCACGCGGCAGGGCCAGCACCGTGTGCGCGAACTCGGAACCCTGCACTTTGTGGACGGTCATTGCAAACGCCGTCTCAATGTGCGGCAAGCGTGTCGGTAGCACGCTGTTGACCTCCCCGCCGCTCCAGAAATACACGCGCAAACGACCTTGTTCGGTCGCATCAGGCAACGCAAGCCCGACGTCACCATTAAAGATCCCCAATGCGTGGTCGTTCCGGGTCACCATCACCGGTCGGCCGACATACCATACACCTGCGCCGACGATGAGTTTTTCGTCACGCAGACGCTGCTCAATCGCACGGTTGATGCCTTCCACGCCCCATTCGCCCTGACGAACGGCACACAAGACCCGGAATTCGTCGAACGCCCGCAGCACCGACTTGACCCATCGGTCGTGTGCCGCCTTATCGCCAGGCGCTGGCCGCTGCTGCGCTAATGTCAAATAGCGGGCGTAACCACCTTCGGCACCTGCACGGCCAGCAGTGGCAAGCTTGAGCAAATCGATGGGACGGGCCTGGTCACACCACGCAACAGGTCCTTGGTCATCCGCTCGTAAGCATTGCTGAGCGGTGGCGCTATCGTTGTCGTTGACGGCGAGCGCGAGCTGACCAATCGCACCACCGAAGCGCTCACTTTTGCGCAGCATGGTCGTGCATTGCGCCAGCGACGGGCCACCAGTGACAAAATCGTCGGGCAAGACTTGCCCGGTCGCTTGCAAGACATAGGTGGCCGTTTCCGGGTCGTACGCGCCACGTACGGCGTCGGCGCACAATTCCCCCATGACGGAGCCCACATCAACCGAGGGAAGCTGGTCTTTGTCCCCAAGAAGTACGAGCATCGCATGCGCTGGAAGTGCTTTGAGCAAATCCGCCATCATCGCCAGGTCGATCATGGACGCTTCATCGACCACCAGTATGTCGACATCGAGTGGATGCTTGGCGTTATAACGAACCGTCCGGGTATCCGGATTGGCGCCTAACAAGCTATGCAGGGTGCGTGCTTTTGGCAAGGATGCGATCAAGCGCTCGACATCGATCCCCAAGCCGTCGACGCCGCGCAAACCGTCTAGCGCGTTGTCGATCGACTGTTTCAGGCGGACTGCCGCCTTTCCCGACGGCGCCGCCAGCGCGAAGCGCAGGTGTTCAGGATGAGCGGAAAGCGCGAACAGCAGGGTTAACAGCCGTGCCACGGTGTAGGTCTTACCAGTGCCAGGTCCGCCCGCGATGATCGACAGGTCGCTGCGCACAGCAATCGCACAAGCGACTTTCTGCCAGTCCAGCACGCGGTCTGGGCTCGCCGGAAACAACTGATCGAGTAAGCGGGCTAGCTTAGCGACATCGACTGCACGCCTACCGCGACTACGTTGTCCCACCATCTGCGCAATGCTGCGCTCGTCGCGCCAAAAACGCCGCAAATACAGCCGATCGTGATCAAGTACGAGCGGCTGATTGCAGTCGACCTCACCCGGCACAAACACCTGGCGGCAGGATGCGAGTAGCTCCTTCCATGCCGCTTTGTTGGTGGGCAGCTCGCCAAGACTAGCGTACAAGCGCGCGCATTCTTCAGCGCTCAGATGGAGCTTGGCACACGGCTCCTCGATCAGCTCATCGAGGAGTAAGCAGGTATCGCCACGGCTTTCCAGTTCAGACAAGAGAACACAAGTCAGTAGCACACATGGCGGCGTGGGATGCAATGAATCGATGAAACGGGCAAAGGCGCAACCGAGTCGATCAATCGAACCCGCATCAGCGCAGGCATCGAACTCATCCAATAACGCAGCATTCATAACGCGACTTCCAATTGGGGTGCAGGGAGCAGCTGATCGAGCGCATCGAGTAGCGTGAGATCGGCCGGTAGCGGACAACAGCCGCGCGTAGCGGAATTTCCGACGCCACGCAAGAACAAGAACAAGGCGCCACCCAGATGACGCGAAGGGACGTAATGAGGGCCGAGGCGCGATTTCAATAAGCGATGCAGCGCCAGTAGATAAATCACGCCCTGTACCTCGTAGCGCTTACTGACCACGGCCCTTTCCAGGGCTGCAGCGTGGTAGGCCGCATCGTCGTCGCCCAATGCAGTGGATTTATAGTCGAGGATCCAATAGCGGCCCTCGTGCTCGAACACGAGGTCAATGAAGCCGTGCAGCATGCCGCTTAGCTCGCGCTCCGACAAGGGCGGGCGCGGCAAACCGGGCATCAAATGGGTACCGCACAGCCGATCGAGCTCGGCAGTTTGCATGTGCGCCGTTGGAACCCAAAATTCGGTCTCTGCTTGACTGCCACGAAGCGTCGATAAGGGCACCCCGAGCGCCGGCAAAGGGGTCAACACGACACGGAGCAGCCAGTCCGCCACCTCCTCTTTCCGCGCCTTCCACACGCTGCGCTCGCAGCGTGCGATGAGTTGTTCGCGATACCAGTCTTGGTCAGCGTTATCAAGGCCTTCTTCTACCATCCATTGCAGTAACTCGTGCAGATAGTTCCCTGTCATAGCGCCACGTGCGAAACGATGCCAAACGGCGGCTTCGACAGGAGCGCAGGACGCAACATCCTCATCGTGTTCCTGCATTTTTTGTTCCGCGGGCGTGGCGGGCGCGCGCACCTGCACCAAACCTTTACTAATCGACGAATAGCTCGCCACAGCCCAGCCACGCTCGAACCCGGCGCGATACGTTTGGTGCTGACGCAAGGGCGGCAATGCTTCCACCCGCGTCAACCGTGTCGACCCGACCTCGGCAGGGGCGTCAAGCACATTGATGTGTGCACACGTACCGGCCATCGTTGCAATCACAGCGGCGAATTCGCTGTCAGCGATGTCCGCGCCGCTGTTGGCCAGATACGCGAGCGCCGATTTGTGGAACGACTCTTTTGTGTATGCCACGCCCAGCCATAGTGCATGGCGTGCACGGGTAAGCGCGACATAAAGCAATCGGATCTCTTCCTCGAGCCTAGCCTGGTCTGCGAGTACTCGGGCTTTGTCTGAGGAGCCAACGCTGACCTTACGTAGACCATCTTGTGGATCGAGATACTCGACATAGCTCTTCTTTTTGTTCACCGGCCGGCACGTAGCTGCGAACGGCAAGAACACCAAGGGGTACTCAAGGCCTTTCGATTTGTGAACCGTGACGATCTTCACCAGCTGTGCGTCGCTCTCAAGACGCAGCACATGCTCGTCGCCCGTTTCAAGACTGCTGTCGATTTGCTCGGCCAGCCAACGTATGAGCCCTTGCTCACCGTCGAGATGCTGGCTCTCACGCTGTAGTAACTCAGCCAGATGCAGTAAGTTGGTCAGGCTACGCTCGCCCCCTGGCTTCGGGAGGAGCCGCTGCGGTAGCTGAAGTTCGTGCAAGAAGCGGCGCAACATCGCGAGCACGCCGTGACGCTGCCACACCTGTTTTAATGCCTTGAGCTGTTCGACACGCGTTTCCCACGCCAGATCGTCAACCGTCAAAGCTGCCAGGTCCACCAGCGGCACGTCGGCCGTCCGGGTGGCAAACGCACAGCGCACTACGCTTGCATCGAATGGATTGGCCACGGCTTGTAACCACCGCAGCACATCCGCGGCTTCATCGCTTTCGAACACGGAGTCGCTGTCGGAAAGGTAGACGTTCAGTACGTCACGTGTGTGCAGAGCCTGCTGGATCGCTGCGGCTTCATAGCGATCGCGCACCAAGATGGCGATATCAGCAGCCTGCAAACGTTTGATACCCTGCGCTGAGCGAAACCCGACGCTAGCATCGTTCAATAGTGTGACGATTTGCTCAGCACACAGCTGGGCAAAATGATGCTTGGTGTCGGCTCCTGTGCCATACCCTTCTGGCGCACCCACCCACATCGTCATCGCCGGTACCTCAACAACATTCGATATCAATCGATCTGCGCGGTCCTGAGCCCCTACTGCATGAAACGGCAGCGCATTGCCCTGCGCGTCGCGAAAGCCGAATGCCCCCTTCGGATGCCCAGCGTGCGGATCTTCCCCTTCGGCGTGCATGAATAGCTGGTTGACCGCCTGCACCACTTCTGTCGTCGAGCGGAAGTTTTTACCGAGCCGGTAATGCCTACCTTCGGTAGCACGCCGCGCCGCGAGATAGCTATGGATATCGGCCCCACGAAAACCATAGATCGCCTGTTTAGGATCACCAATCAAAAACAAGCCGTGCGCGGCATCATTGCGCGAGACGTCGTAGAGCATGTCAAAGATGCGGTACTGGTCCGGTGACGTGTCTTGGAATTCGTCGATCATCGCGACCGGATAGCGCGCCACAATACGCTGGCGCAGCGACACCCCGTTCTTGCCCTCAAGTGCCGCTTTCAGTCGCGTCAACAGATCGACAAACCCATATTTACCGGCCGCCGTCTTCAACGCTTGAATACGGTGCGCGATTGTGACCGCGGCGTGGGCCTGCACGAAATCTTTCAAGCGTGGCAGTTCGCAAAGCTGTTCCTTCAAGACCGAGACCAGACCAAACGCAGGTGGAGGTGGACTGTCAAGCGCGCAGCCACCATTGATGGCAGCATTAAGCGAGCCATGGTGCCACTTGTCCCAGGCTTTATCAAATCCTGCGCCAGGTTGCACTTGCGCGGCGTTACCGGTCCATTCTTCCAATGCGAGGAAAAATGCGTTGACGGTCCCGACCTGATACCTGCCCTTGCTGATCACGTCACGGTTACGAGCAAACCATGATTTTAGTTCGGCGGTATGCTTTACCCAGTCGGCCTTAATTGGAGCAAGCTGATTGTGGATCGCTCGTTGGGCACGCTCAATGATTACGTCGAGTGCATCCTCTCGATTCTGTTGGTCCAATAAATGCGCGCGCTTGACCAAATCACGCACGTCTTTGTCGAGGCAAGTCAAGTCGTTCCAACACCCATAAAGCAGGTCGAACGATTCATCCGCCAGGGCGTAGACATGATTGCGCCAATAATCGCGGACTGCTCGGTTGTACAGCTCGCGCTCACTTTGGACCAGTTCTTCGTCAAACAGCGTTCCACTATCAATGGCATGTTCGCGCAGCACACGCTGGCACCATGCATCGATGGTGAACACCGCCGATTCATCCATCGCCTCGGCGGCGAGCGCTAAACGGTAGGCAGCCTGTTCGCGCCGTGCGGGATCGTCGTGATAGTGCTTGAGTAGCTCGGCCAGGTAGGGGTCGTTATGCTGCGGTGTCGCTGCCCGGAAGTACTGAGCCGCCTCGACCAAACGTTCACGTATCCGGTCAGACAATTCGCGCGTTGCCGCATTCGTAAACGTCATCACGAGAATTTCTGCTGGCTGCAAAGGCCGATGATAGGCTGACTGCGCATCCCCGTGTCCCAAGACAAGCCTGAGGTACAGTGCAGCAATCGTCCACGTTTTGCCTGTACCAGCGCTTGCTTCGATCAGTCGCGTACCATTGAGTGGGAACGACAGTGGATTGAGGGATTCACTCATACGCCAACGGCCTTTTCAAACGAATGGTCCAGTTTAAACACCTCAGTGTTCGCTTCAAGCCAGTGAAGGAGGGGTTGATACAGCCTCCTCGAAACGTTCTCGTGCTCCGGGTGGGCGGCCATCTGCGCATAGTCGGGCCATAGTCGCGCCAGGCACGGGTCATTACGCTCGGGTACCATCCCGTCCATCTGAAACTCAGGACCGTCATACACACTTGCCGCAGCACGCGCATGCTTCCTCAATAGTTCCAGCGCGGTCTTGCAAGCGGTCGGCAATGGCGTACTCATCCCTTCAAGCCACAAGGAAAAAAGCTCGTCCAAGTGGCGCTGTGCATCAGATCGCTCAATTGGAGCAAGGCGAACAATACAGTCGCGCGCGACCAAGTAGCCCGAGGCCAGATGCCCTTGCGCACATAAGGCCAGCTGACGCACGTATGCATTGATAAGTTTATCGGCACGTAGGTGCTTGGTCGCGATGGTCTTCCCGCCTAGCATGCGACGCGGCTCGAGGTCCAGCCAGACCTGACTTGTTTGATCGTGGCGCAACTGTTCGAACCAATCTTCGATTTGGTGCTCACCGCAATGTAGGGAGATGCGCACCTTTTTGTCGCTGTGTGCGAAGCGCTGATTCAGCGCCAGCCAAGCTAAGCGCACCGGCACGAGCTCATCGAGGAAGCGTTCCACCACCTTGTCGGCCAAAGCGCCAATAGGCAAACGCCCCTCGCGCTGAAGCCGCGCGAGTGTCTTGCTCAAGACCGCGCGCACGTCTGCCGGATCCTCAAGCGGGCCATCATCAGCGAGCAGCAGACTGCAGACTTGGTATTCCTCGAGCTTGTTGAAGGCAAACGGCTCATCATCGATACCAGCCAAGGCGCGCTCATTGAATTGCACCTTTAAACGTCGCCTGAAGAACTGGGTGACAGGCTGCTTCATGAAATAGGCCAAATCGGCAATCGTCAACGACACGGCGCCGTCGGGCAGATATGCCGGCAGGGCTGTGCATACCGGCGTTGGCTTGCCATCGTACGCAGCGCGCCACTCACTCGCATGCGTGTGCGGGTTGTGCTCTTCAAAATAATGGCGAGAAAACGGCTGCAAGAAGTGCTCGACGGTCAACGTGCGTAAATCGAGGTTTTGCCAGCCAGCTGCGAGATAATCGCGCAACTGCGCCACCAACACCGAAGGGGGTTGTACGCTGTTGTCGCGTACGCTTCTGCCAACCCAGCTGACATACAAAAGGTCGCGTGCCGACAGCAGCGCCTCTAACATCAGGTAGCGATCGTCTTCGCGGCGCGAACGGTCCCCAGGCCAAGCCATTCCTGGCAAGGCCAACAAGTCAAAGTCCGCACGCTGTCCACGCCGGGGGAAATCGCCATCGTTCATGCCAAGCAAACATACAACCCGATACGGTAGTGCGCGCATCGGCATGAGTGTGCAGAACGTGACGCCACCGGAAATGAAGCGCTGGTGCAGCGACTTCTCATCGATTGGACCGAGCCAGGCTTCACGCAAGATCGCCACGGGAACGGGATCAATAAAGTCAGCAGTAGCACAGTCTTCGAGCCAGGCCTTGAGCGAAGAATGCAGCTGGGCCATGGTGAGTTGGTCCGCCTCCTCAGTGGCCACAAAAAAGGCGCTCAAGAGCCGATCAGCCACGTCGCTCCATTCACTCGGCGTGCGTGGCGTAGACAGCATCTCGCGCCACTGGATGAGGCAATCGATAAAGCGCGCTAGTGCACCGGCCAAGCGCGCTTCGAGGCCGCCAACCTGTCCCAAGGGCTCGATGTCGTCGAAGTGGGCGGCAGCGCCGTTCGCGTAGCCGAGCAGCATGCGTCGCATCCCGAACATCCACGCATTTTGTGCACCGGCCGGCCCTAGACCCAAGGTGTCACGGTGCTTAGCGTCGAGGCCCCAGCGTATCCCGGCCGCCTCAACCCACTGTGCGACACGAGCGAGGTCAGTCTGCGCTATCCCGAAACGGGCCGCAATCGCCGGCACGTCAAGCAGGTCGCGTACCTCGCTTTGCAAGCAGCGTTGCTGTGGCAGTCGCAACAACCAGTCCAGGGCAAGCAGTAGTGGCGTTGTCCGGCGCGTGGACACATCCACGATCTGGTATGGAATGTGACGCTGGTCCTCACGCGCATGTTGACCAAACACGGCACGAATCGCTGGCGCGAACTTGTCGATATCCGGCACCATGACGATGACGTCGCGCGGCTGAATACTTGCGTCACTAGCGCCAGCCGCTGTATCACGGCGCGCAAAAATATCGAGCAACTGGTCATGCAGAACTTCGACTTCGCGCTGAGCACTATGGGCTACGTGGAAGCGGATGGACAGATCGGCAGAATCGTACACCGGTCGTTCCTTGGCTTGACCTGAGATTGGCGCCAAGTCCCGAATCGCCGCTTGGACTTGGGCGAGCAGGGTCTGGCCTGCTCCTTCGCTAAAGACATCAACCCGTAGTGCAGGAAAAGCGCGCCGGTTGGCATGTACGTCGTCAAACTCATCGAGCATGCGGATGAAATCTCGTCCCATACGCCCCCAGCCGGCCAGCAAGGGATGGCAATGCGCATGCATGTGTTCAAATGGCGTCGCCGAGAGATCACCCGTATGCGGCGCATGGCGCTGGTGACGGCGCTGCGCTTTGAGCAGCTCGCGGCCACTGATGATGTCGCCCCAATGGTATTGACAGGGATTGGGCGCCGCGATGATCACCTGGCTATGCTGCGCCAACGCACCGAGCGCCTCAAGCGTCTGGTACGGTAATGACGCGACGCCAAACAGGACGATGCGGCGCGGCAGCTGCGCATGACCGACGCCAGCGCTAGCTCGTAAGGTCTCGACAAAGCGTTCATGCACGTCGGCCCTACCGCTGTCGCGCGTCTCATCGGGACATGTTTTGCGTAATGTGTGCCATAGGCTTGCCTGCCACTGCTGATCAGGCCCGAGCGCATGCCGCTGCCCTCGCGCGTCAATCACCACGCGCTCTCCCGCCCCCCAAGCAGCTAGCCAGTTGGCGCGATAGACCTGGTATTGATCATAGAGATCGGCCAGTTTCTGCGCGAGTTGCAGGCGACGCTCGAAGGAACCATCTTTCAGAAAGGTGGCGAGTGGCGCAAAGTCCGCTTGATCCAACAAGCCAGGCAACAACTGCATCAAACGCCAAGTCAACGCTTGCCGGTCGTAAGGCGACCGACGCGCTACGGCATGGGAACCCAGCACTTGGCGATAGGCCTGCCACAAGAACCGCGCCGGTAGCATGACCTGTACACCCGAACACACGCCCAATTGTTCTGCCATCGACACCTTGAGCCACTCGGCAACGCCGTTCGATTGCACAAGGAAGACTTCTTGCTCCAAAGGCGGCAACAGGTTGCTGCAAAGCCAGCTGAACACCGTATCACGCAAATTTTCCATCCGGTTGCTATGGATGGCGAGAAAACCAGGAGCAAGATTGGTTGTCATAAAAATTAGAACAATGTCATTGTGGGACGGCCTATATCTTTCGATTCCCAAATAGATGCTGGTCGAACCAACAACTGCCTCCTATTATGCCGCCGATGTTGCCCATATGAAAGTACGTGGCTGCATAAACAACGTTCGGAATGGGCTCGTACGCACGGCGACTATGTTTTGCTGCCGCGCAGAGGCATGATGGGTCGCGCTTAATTTCGGTCAGCATTGGGTTGCTTCCATCAATGACTGCTAGCGCGAGACATGGAGGTCAGCGGTTAATTGCTAAAACCATCATGCGCTTGTCTTACGACAAAACCTGTCGCATTCGCTTTTCCGCAGTAAAAATCTACGTGCTAAGGTGCGCCATGGGTCTGCTTGCCTGGTCGTAGCGAAGACGACATAGCTTGTCGTCTCTCGGCCCGATAATGGATGGGTTCACAAGACTGAATTGACTTGACTACCTTGGAAGGCATTGAACATCAACTCTTCGACCGATAAGCTCGTCATCGCTGTAAGCGACTGCGCCTTGTTCAACCTAGATGGCATTGCCGCAAGGGCCGTGCATGGACGCGAGCACGTGGATGGGCAGCCACAGGAGCGACCACCCGCTCCAGGTACCGCTTTTCACTTCGTCCGTAAGCTGTTAGCGCTGAACGAAACAACGCCCGGATGCGTAGAAGTGATTCTGTTGTCCCGCGCGAGTTCAGCCAATTCTCTCTATCTCTTCCAGGCACTCGCGTACTACGGATTGGCGGTATCGCGCGCCGGATTTACTGCCGACGCGTGCTTGCACCACTACGCCCGGGCATTCGGCGCCCATCTTTTCTTGTCGACGGTTCCTGAAGAAGTGCGGCTTGCTCTCGCTGACGGCATCCCGGCCGCCACTATCCTACGAACAACACCGCACCACCCTAGCGACGAGATCGTGCGTATCGCGTTTGACGGTGACGCGGTGTTGTTCTCCGACGAAGCAGAACGCATCTATACGCAGTCTGGCCTGGCGGCGTTTAATTCGAGCGAAACGCAACATCGGCATCGTCCTTTGGAAGCTGGCCCGCTGCGCCTATTCCTGTCTCGCCTTCAGCGCTTGCAAGCTCTCGAGCCCCTTGCTGCGGGACGTATTCGTACCGCCCTAGTCACAGCACGTGCTGCCCCTGCACATGAACGGGTGCTTCGCACGCTGCACGGCTGGGGAATTCATTTGAACGATGTCTTGTTTCTGGGCGGGATGGACAAAGGTCCATTCTTGTCTAGCTTCGGTGCGGATCTCTTTTTCGACGATCAGCAGCGCAACTGCGAATCGGCGGCCTCTTTCGTCCCAACAGCGCACGTGCCATATGGGATCAAGAATTCCATACACCTTGTTGCGGCTTGAGCCTGCTATTAACGCGAGCACTACCGTGCTGCAGTAACTTACAGAGCCGCGGCGATAGGCACGCGATCACATTGACTTCACGATGCGAGCGCTGTGCCTTGCCGCGAACGATGCCTGGCCGAGATTGAGCGGGCATGACAGGCACGGGTCGTCGGTCAAAGATTTCCGGCCCACTGTTCCCAATAGCCAGGTGCGTCATGGGCAGCATTGCGCATTGCGTATTCCAACGGCATTGCATAGAAGCGTACGCCAGGTTGGCGCATGCTTCCGTCGGGCCACTCGAGATAGTCGCGCACGGTACAGTATGCCGATAGCGACTCATCATAGGGTATGTCAATGTAGACTTGGCCAAGGTAGGGAGCTAGCATCCGCACGTCGGCAAAGGGTCCGCAAGGCTGCCAAGGTACTGCATGTTCGTCCAACCAGTCGAGCACTGCGGTACGCATGGTGTCTCGTTCATAATCATAGTTCTGCCATGCTTCAAACGACTCCGGGTGGAACTCCAAATACAGCACAGCACGTTGCTTTTGTCGTGCAATCGCATCAATGTGTTCGATCAACTGAGGCACATTCATTCCTTCCATCTAAAGGGACATTACGCGGCCAGCACGGCGCCTAAACACACCAGTTCTCGATGCACTATCGTGACGCCTGTGCTGCTGTCGCTACTCTTGTATGGCATCTACTGCCCAGTTCAATTACATCGATGATGCGCTGCGTGCAAGCGTGAGACTGGTCTTTTAGTCGCGCCATCGATTACTGCAACCGTCTTGGCCTTCTCCAGCAGGTGAGTAGGCTCAAGCGGCAGCGATATGTATCGCCTGCGAGAGCGTGGCTTGCACGAATTCTGCAATGCCTGGGGCCGACGAGGCACGTTTGCCGGCGATGTTAACAACGCCAACGGCGTGTCGGCTTAAGAACCGCGCCACATACTTTGGATGTACGCCAGGACGAATGTGCAACCAAGGTTTGCCATGGGCGTCCGCGAACTCCGCTGTACGTTTCGAGCCTCCGCTCAGTCGGTCATCGAGGGTAAAGATGAGGGTTGCGTCACTGTCACGCACATTCCACTCGGTGCGCTGCAAATAGGCGCTGGAGGGCGTCTCCACCAATTGGTAGTGTTCAGGAATTTGCCCATCCTCCGTTTTGCGTCCACGCGGACACCAGCCGCCATGGGCGATGCCATGCGCAAGTGCCCAGTCCAGCCCAGCACGATCGGCACCAGATTGCCCTCCAGAGATCACCTTAAAGCCGGCACCTGCGATGAAAACCTCGTCCATTTCTCCCCCGTTGATGACTGAAAAGCTGATTCTAGCTAGCAGTTGCGACAAGCTACGTCGCACGTGCGTGTGAGCTCTTTGAGCCGAGCTGCAAGGTACGCAGCGTTTTGCTTCAAGGACCGAAACGACATCAACGCGCTGTTACGCGTGACCGCTAGCTTGGCTACACCAGTAAGAGCGTCGTACGACGCAGTCGTGAGCAATGGCCGCGACTCGCTGTCGTCAATGATGATCCGCGTATCGATATCACGAGCAACGTGCACCATCGCAGATGACGACGTAGCTTGTCGTGTCGCTCACCTACCATGTGAACGAATCGCTTTCGCGCCATACGGCGCCGCTAGGGTAAGGCGGCCTTTAAAAACTTTAATGAAGGGATATGAATGCAGCGACCGAATCGCAGGAAAGTCATCATGGCCTTGTTAAGTGTCGGAGCAAGCCTGGCGCCACTAGGCGTGGTCTTGGGAAGGCCAGTGGCGCACGTCGATCGCGTGCCCCTTAGCGCCAACGACGCAGCCATGCACGCCTCGCTACTCGAAGCGAGGCGGTGGATCGTCAGCATGTACGGCGAAGGGCACACCATTGTGCCGTTTCCGGTATCGCGTCTGCAGCGACAATTCGCACTCGGCTATTCGTACACCTGTACTCTTGCCGAACTGTTGGTAGAGAGTGGGCAATGGACGATTGCGTTCACTGCTGACGGCTCGCGTTATGCGCAACTTCACCCAACAGCGATGCCCGGATGACGATGCGCGCAGTTCCAACTTGCCGCTATCAGTACTTGATCAATCAAGCAAGCAGCGACCTTGCTTGCACAAGCAGACACACTAGGAATCGCGGCGCGCGCCTGGATCAGCGCTGACGCTGGACTCCCGGACTTGTCGGGACGATAGTACTGCGGGTGCGATCGCCCATCTTTTCCTGTGGACCGACAGTCCGCGCGCTCGGCTAGGCTTGTTCCCAGGGACGCAGTTGCAGTGCTTGCTCAGCACACATCCGAACATCGCGCGAGAACAATGTGGAACGCGAAATGGCACCGAGCAAAATGACGACACTGGCCACGGTCTCGGATCGCTTTTGGGTACCAAATCGGCTGACAATCCACGCATCCGTGGCCAAGCCCCGCGGCTCGCCATCAGCGGCAGAGTAGTCTTGTACCATGCCCGCCCGATTCAACAGTAGATGACAAGCCCAGCTAGCGATCTTGCCGAGTTGAGGTGTACTGTCAATAGTGGACACGTCCGTTTCAAGCAGCCAGCAGCTGTCTG
>JAEAMF010000582.1_pt1 | contig 41875 bp, 38 predicted proteins | sample 8958721 | NCBI WGS metagenome assembly JAEAMF01 (sample SAMN16933255, study PRJNA681124) | bioreactor sludge metagenome | isolation source: anaerobic bioreactor treating anionic surfactant - SDBS | place: India: Bengaluru | collected 2019-02-28 | reverse complement strand
GGGTCTTCAACGTTGTTTCAGACCACGCAGTATTCCCAGCCGCTACAAATAAAAATCGGATTGAGGCTATCGCCTCACCGCTCTTTTCCCCCCGGAATGGTTTTATCCTGAAACAGATTCAAAAAGCCGCTGGGGGCCTTTTGAGTAGAACTTCAAAACCCGCAAGAAAATGAGGCGTTGCAGCAACAGCAGCCCTGAGAAGGTCTTGACCATCGACACAGTGTTTTAGATGTCCATCACTTACAATGCTTATTGGTTGTCGATGGAGATGTTCGGTTTTATGACAGTTATACTAAATCGAATCGATCAGCGTTCATGACCTTGTTCCATGCTGCAACGAAATCGTTAACAAACTTATGTTGCGAGTCGTCACAAGCATAGACTTCAGCGATTGCTCGAAGTTGCGAGTTCGAACCAAAGATGAGGTCGACTCGGGTGCCAGTCCATTTCAGTTTTCCAGTTTTTCGATCAGAGCCTTCGAAGATGTCTGCGTCTTTTGAGGTTGGCCTCCATGTTGTATTCATGTCAAGAAGATGTACGAAGAAGTCATTGGTGAGTACGCCTGGCTGCTTGGTGAAGACGCCATGGCGGGAGTGTTCAAAGTTGGCATTCAATACCCGCATACCACCGATGAGTACGGTCATCTCGGGAGCAGATAATGTGAGCAATTGCGCCCTATCGATGAGGAGTTCCTCTGGTGACACAGAGTATTTTGTTTTGAGATAGTTGCGGAACCCATCTGCAGCTGGTTCGAGGACGGCAAATGATTTCACATCGGTGTGCTCTTGTGACGCATCTGTGCGCCCTGGCAAGAAAGGAACATGTACAGTATAACCTGCATTCTTCGCAGCTTTTTCAATACCTGTGCATCCTCCAAGGACAATTAAATCGGCGAGTGAGACCCTCTTTCCTTTTGACTGGGCGCTATTGAACTCTTTTTGGATTTTTTCTAGGGCCTGCAGTACTTTTTGAAGTTGCTGTGGTTGGTTGACTTCCCAGTCTTTTTGTGGCGCAAGACGTACGCGGGCACCGTTAGCACCGCCACGTTTGTCCGAACCGCGGAAGGTGGATGCTGACGCCCAAGCGGTCGTAACCAGTTCTGAAATCGAGAGTCCCGAGGCAAGAATCTTGCTTTTAAGGGTAGCGATATCAGTGGTACTGATCCATTCATGGTCGACTATGGGTATTGGATCTTGCCAGATAAGTTCCTCTTGTGGGACTTCAGGACCAAGATAGCGCGATCGAGGGCCCATGTCTCGGTGGGTCAGCTTGAACCATGCCCGAGCAAACGCATCAGCAAACTCTTCAGGATTCTTGTGGAACCGGCGTGCTATTGGTTCATAAATGGGGTCAAAACGCAGCGAGAGATCTGCGGTTGTCATAATTGGCGGATAACGTTTTGTTGGGTCATGAGCACCTGGCACCTGATCTTTTTTGGCGACATCCTTAGCGATCCATTGCCAGGCCCCTGCTGGACTTTTAACCTTTTCCCATTCGTACCCAAACAACATGTCAAAATAGCCCATATCCCACTGGGTTGGCTTGGGTGTCCATGCACCTTCAATGCCACTAGTGATAGTGTCATCACCCTTTCCACTCCTAAACGTACTCTTCCATCCAAGTCCTTGTTCTTCGATGCCAGCAGCTTCGGGCTCAGGGCCCACATGCATCGCATGACCAGCGCCGTGACACTTTCCAAATGTATGACCACCTGCAACAAGTGCTACAGTTTCTTCATCGTTCATTGCCATACGGGCAAATGTCTCACGGACATCGATACCTGAGGCAACGGGATCCGGTTGGCCATTCGGGCCTTCAGGATTCACATAGATAAGTCCCATTTGTACAGCAGCCAAGGGATTTTCGAGCTTGCGGTCACCACTATACCGCTTATCGCCAAGCCAAGTATCCTCACTTCCCCAGTAGATGTCCTCTTGGGGTTCCCAGATATCCTCACGTCCACCAGCAAAACCAAAGGTCTTGAAACCCATTGACTCTAGAGCACAGTTACCTGCTAGGACCATCAGATCCGCCCAGGAGATTTTTTTACCGTATTTCTGTTTGATAGGCCACAGTAACCTGCGCGCCTTATCAAGATTGGCATTGTCAGGCCAACTGTTGAGAGGTGGTAAGCGTTGGTTGCCAGACCCTGCACCACCGCGGCCATCGCCCGTACGATAGGTACCTGCACTGTGCCACGCCATACGTATAAAGAGCCCGCCATAGTGACCATAATCGGCAGGCCACCAGTCCTGCGAGTCGGTCATCAGTGCACAGAGATCTTTCTTCAAGGAGTTGAAATCGAGTTTTTTGAATTCCTCAGCGTAGTTAAAATCCTCACCCATCGGGTTGCTCTTCTGAGAGTGCTGGTGAAGAATCCTGAGGTTTAGTTGGTTTGGCCACCAGTCCCGATTAGATGTTCCACCACCGGAGATAGGTTTTTGAGTTCTTGCTGTTTCTTGGCATGTAATATGTTTATTCACAATATAACCTCATCCTTAATCGAAAAATTAATGCAATATGAATTTTTAATGGTTTGCTATAAAATGCAATCGAAAACAGGAGGAGATTTGAACGTGTAGGGGTGAACTCTCTTTGTTATCTACAAAAACATGATCGAATAAAAAAATAATGGTTTTTCACCTGTTGGAAATATATGAATGCAAGAAGTGAGAGACGGATTTGAAATTTTTATTCGATCAAAGAGCTCACCTAACGGTATACTATACCCACGTATTCTACCAATATCAATATCAAAATTTCGATTCAAATCACTACCAGTATCATTGAACCTATCATCCTTTTCACGACCATCAGGATTCACCAACGGAACAAGATATATTTCAGACGAATTGAGAAGGTGAGTAATTGTCTGATTATTGCCACAGTTGATAAGAAGATACTCGTTAAGATACAATCACGCTTCACCAACTTCCCATTCACAGCCATGGATACACCCATCAAGAAGACAAGATGATTTCACCTCATTGTTCTTGTCATTGGTTCATTGGATGCACCGAATATTCCTCCCAAGACCACTGTCACCCATGGGACCCGCAGATGCCTAATCAGGATATCTCTCATGAAAACCATTCAGTATGTCGATAGTGCCATAAGTATCATGGTACTCTCCGTCATGCCAACCAGAAAGAACAGAACGGTGATCCAATGCGATTACTGGCGTTAGGTGCTCGTCTGTTTTTGTTGTTGTTCTTCAACGCAAGCTGACAAGGGAATCAGGTGTAAACAACAGAGAACTATTGCGATGAACTGTCACAAGTTCTTATTCATTCTCGCCCCCAAATAATTCATTCTTTTTAGGTCTAATAAAGTACAGAAGTAGCAATGCTGGACCCATGCTCCAAGCAGTATAGAGAAATACTCGACCAAAACCAAGTAGAGCAACCAAAGAACCACTTATGCCTCCTGCACCTTTTTCACCAAAATTACAGATGCTTGCAAGAATGGAATACTGAGACGCTCCTATCTTTGGATTGGTAACATCCATCATGAGTGCGCTCCCAGCAGCAAAGATACCACCACCTTGTAAAAATCCAATCAATCCATATAATATCGCTATGATTTGCCAGGTGTTTGCAAAGACGAGGGCGGCTGTAACAGCGATACATGGACTGAAAAAAACGAAAATGACTCTTTTTCTACCCCGCTTGTCAGCAAGAGCGCCTCCTACAAGCGAACCGATGATGATAGTACTGGGGAATATCGTTGTGACAAGCCCAATTTGCCCAATATCCATATCTAATATCGTTTTCATATACAAGGGAATCACTAGGAGAACGATGCCAAAACACATAGATTGAACCAACCCAAATATGATAATAAGCTGCGTGGTCCTCTTTTTAAATTCCTTTTTTAACAGTGATGCGATGTGCTTTTGTTTCAGCGAAATCTTATATTCCTTAACGAGAAGAGGATATATGATAATCAGGAGAATAATACAACCACCTATCAGAAAGGATAGTCTATATCCATAGGCTCCTGCTATTGAAGAAAGTATGGAGGTACCAACAGCTAACCCTGTGAACATTCCTGCGAACATGGCACCATTTATTTTTCCCCGTTCCTTCTCCTTCGATATCTGTATTGCCCATCCATCAGACGATACATCAAGGTAAATGACGCCAAGATGGCTGATAAATAAGAAGAGCACGAACGGGGCAAGAGAGACCAACGGGTCAATGAACATGAGAATAAAAAGACTACTCGCTCCAAGTAATCCCCCTATCATAATAAATGGTTTTCTTCCAAATCGACGGAAATAATCAGTGGTCGGTCCAAATATAAATTTGAGGTACCATGGTGCCCCAGCCACTCCAGCAACAAGGGTGACAACGGGTAGCGAAATTCCTTTTGATAGAAGATAGATAGGTACAATTACTTCGGCAAGTGCACCCTGTAATCCTTCTGAGAAATATAAGCTACCAAATAAGAAGTATTTCTGCCAACTTTTCTCACTAATATCAATCATAGACGTTTTGCTCTTCTTTTGGCAAGTGTTCCGATGAAATGAAAAAAAGCATCAATGGTACTGTTCTTGAAATTCGACTGCTGAGTACTGACTCATTTTTCGTGGTTTGTTCCCTCCTATTATTGCCTCCAAAAGATAAAACAACGATGCATTACTTAAATATTCCTAAGATTGAATAAAAAAAGCTCATTATTTTCTCAGTTTTCATTATACGGCATACCAAGTTCCTGTGGTATTCGCAAGAAGCAATAGGGAATGAACAAGATATACGGCGAATGGATGTCAACAAAAGTTTATCAGAGGTTTTTTAAAAAAAATATTATATTGAGCCTAGAATGATGACAAATAAAATCCCTGTGATAAAAGAAAATATTGTGATATGCTCAGGGCTTTTTCCAAACGAGGTTGGAAGTATTTTATCCCCTGTAATGTAAATCATAAATCCTGCCGTCGCTCCAACGATGAACCCCGTAGTAGCGTCTGTGATGTGCTCGTATAAATAGAATGCCACAAAATAGCCAACTACGATTGGGATTGCAGTCGATGAGGAGAGAAGAAACGATTTGGCTCGTTGCTTTGTGCAGTAAAAATATGGTGCGGCGGTACAAATTCCTTCTGGGATATTATGTATCGCGATAGCCAAAGCAACGATCAACCCGACTTTTATTCCTGATACTTTCCAGAGTGCTACAGCCATGCCTTCCGGAAAATTGTGCAAAAAGATGCCTAAAATCAAATAGATTGCCGTTAATTTCAAATTTGTTCCCTGTTCAGGTAAACAGAGTTCTGGATGAATATGAGGGATGAGTTTATCCAATGCAAACATAATGATGACACCAGTTGTAACACCAGCCACACAAATGAACACACTGGAGAGGCGAAGACTCTCTGGGATTAATTGCAGAAAAGAAATGGAGAGCATGACACCGCCTGCAAATGCTAACATGATGTACATGAATTTTTCAGAAGGACGTTTCAAGACGCCTATGAGTGAACCAATAATGGGACTAAGTACAGCAAGGAACAAAACTAAGAGGATATCCAGTTGTGCCATAATCACCTTCCTTCTTTTCCAGAAATGTATTTACAATACCCATAACTGATCGGACCTGTGCTTGTGATCTCACAGGGAAATTCGTTGCACTCGAAACAAACCCTCATGGTCTTAGCAAAACCACAGGATGCTATTTTACAAAATGTATTTACTTTTGGAACGCACCCCTGTTCTCCATTTGGACATTGATGGTGCAACATCCGTGGGCATTTCTCGCATGCAATACCACACACGCCAATTTTCATTGTTATCATAATTTCGCCTCAATTCCAAATTTCTCTGTTCGTGTCTGTTTTCCTTTTTTTGTTGGATACCATGTTGTGCCTCTTCCCCCCAGTTCTGTCCTGTATCACCCATTCGTTTTTGACGCAGTATTCAAGGAATGTTGAACCCAACCAATAGTGAGTTATTGCTTTTTTATCCATCTCATCACATTCAATAGTGTATGCAAGCTATACGTGAATCGTGCTATTCTATTTAAAAATTGCATCGGGGAATAACATTGAACACACATTTCACAATATGATAAATAAGTACATGTAATGTTTGTTCGCAAACAAGTTTCTGTCGTGTTGACAACAAACAACTACCAGTACATATGCAGTGAATGGTATTTATCACGACTACCTATATGTCTTCAAAAAAAAGGCATTCTAGGGACGCTATACTAAGGAATAACCACCAAGTACCATAAGCACGTTGATAGAAGGGTCAGCTGATTCTCATGGGTACCTGAGGAGCTATGTTCTTGAATGTTCCTATTTAATAAATATGATAGCTTATGTTTCATTATATATAATAATAAAGTATTATTAATATATTTTTGTGAACATTCTCCATACAATGAAAAAATGTTTAACTGAAAATCATATAGTAACATTTAAATATTGATTTTATATTATTTATTTTTATATTTATTAAATAAGTTAAAAATATAAAAGGGAAGACTGAAACAAGAGAATATTGGGTGTAATTGTAAACTCAACCTAAAAGTTTCAGGGGGAGGAAGTGCATTTAACTCCGTATCTCTACCGTCGGTTTTCCGTATTTAAAAGAAAAAAGAGGCAACAATATGAAAAATATGTGCTCAAGTATAAGAAAAAAGCTGGTATGTCTACCGATAATTGCAGCAATGTTTCTCTTGCTGTCACTTGCGATACCTACTACGATGGCAGCAGAATATGATTTTACAACATTTAATGCGTCGGCAATCATCAATGATGCAGTGTTTCTAAACGCTCGTTCAACAGGCTCGTCAGGGACTGGTAATTACAATCCATTCCTTCGAATTTCTGCTAGTCCTCTCTGTGTTGTTCAGGGGTTCAATAGTGATGGTACAGGCGGTGGTCAAGATCCTGAATTACAATTTCAAGAAGACGCCTCATGGACTTCATCCCTCTTGCTGAGCGATGTTCCGGTTGTACCCTACGATCCAGATGGTGCGGGTCCCTTGCCTACCACCTTATATCGTGAATTTCGATGCGATATCAACCAAGCGGGGAGCGGGACTGATAAATGGATTACTTTAGATGAAGTAGAGATTTATACGACTGACCTAGGTCCAACGCTATGGGAGTATCCTTATGAGAGCGCTGCGTGGGACACGGCTACAAACCTGATTTGGGAACTTGATGACGGAGCGAATAATTATCTAATATTGAATTATGATCTTGCACCTGGGAGCGGTGGAGATGATTTATATCTCTATGTACCCGACGACCTATTCGAACCATACTGTTATTACAAACAATCTGACTGTACTACTTATGTAGCATTGTATGCAAGGTATGGAGGAGATTCCACATATTGCAATAACGATGGTTTTGAGGAATGGGGAACATATGAATATGATACCGCAACAAAAATCGGGATGAAATGGTCCGATAATGACTGGGACGGTATTAAAGATTCCACTGAACCTGGTCTCTCTGGATGGACGATTTATGTAGACTATGACAATGATGGTGAACATGATGCTACGGAACCTTTTGCAGTAACGGGTACTGACGGTACATACACTATTGAATTAATTTATGCTGGTACCTATAAAGTTCGAGAGGTCCCACAGGCAGGGTATACGTGCACGTGGCCAACTACTGCAGATGCATTCGGTCCTTATCACGAGGAGACGTTCGAATGGGGTATGACATATCCCAATAATGATTTTGGGAATGCCCCCAATCTCTGTATCAGTGGGTATAAGCTTGATGCCTGCGGGACACCAGGTAGTAATGGTCTTTCCGGCTGGACAATCACGCTAACCAAACCCGGTAGATCAACCGTTACGAATACGACCGATGAAGATGGATATTACGAATTCTGCGGATTGATGCCGGGAACCTACACGGTAGCAGAGACATTGCAAACGGGCTGGTATGCGATTTCTTCTCCTGGCTCTATCACATTAACAAATGGAGATTCAACCAATAATAATTTTACGAATCATCCCTATATGTGCATCAGCGGGTACAAGCTTGACGACTGTACCGGCGATGGTCTTGCTGGGTCGAGAGCGTAGGGAACCAAAACTTCAGTAACCACGCATTGATGTGCATCAGCGGGTACAAGCTTGACGACTGTACCGGCGATGGTCTTGCTGGGTGGGACATCACCCTGTATAACGAGACTGGTGTGGAAATTGGCGACGAGACAACCGATGCGGATGGGTACTACGAGTTCTGCGACCTAGAGGCGGGCGAGTACACGGTCGTAGAGACCCCCATGACCGGCTACTATCCGATCTCTGCCCCAAGTACGATCACGCTTACCTGCGAGAGCGTAGGGAACCAAAACTTCAGTAACCACGCATTGATGTGCATCAGCGGGACAAAATACGACTATGATACTGAAGAAGAGATATCAGGAATAACCATTATTCTATATGATGATGGGCATAATGAACTTGATCGGATGGATACCCTCTCTGATGGATCATACGAATTTTGTGGACTAGAAGCTGGCACATATACAGTTGAAGAAGATTTACCAATAGATTGGGTGGAGATGTCATCACCAGATGAAATCATACTAGACTGCTATGATTCTACTGGAAATGATTTCTATAACAGACATTACGGTAGCCTCAAAGTAACAAAAACAATTGATTATGAAGACTGGTCTGAATTACCTGATCAAGAATTTTTCATTACTGTGACTGGACCCTCGTATCCAATTGGCATTGATCTTGAGTTTGAGTTGGACAATGGTCATCTATATAATCCTGATGGTCTCGAAGCACCTTACTGTTTGGAAAATCTCATCGTTGGTACGTATCATATCGAAGAAATAAATGTACCTGATGGGTGGGAGTTGCTCAGTATCATACCATCTACTGTGTCTGTTACTCATGAAGATGGGAATGATTGTAGCAACGCAGTGCTTTCTACAGTAACTAATCGACCGACCCTTGGCTGTACGTTAACACCTGGGTACTGGAAGACACATTCGCACCATGGGCCGGCGCCCGAAGATGAGACTTGGTTTGATCTGGGCGATGTCGATGGAGACGGTACATCAGAAGGGGCAGACGAGCTATTCTTCGATACAGGCAAGACCTACTACCAAATCATGATGATGAGTGCAAGTAGTGGTAATGCATACGTTAATCTCGCACAAAAATACATAGCAACAGTCCTGACCAGTCTAATGGACTCAAATCCCAATGACTTACCAGATGACATAGAAACAAAGATGTTCCGTGCTGAAGAACTATTGGACCAATATGACACAACCAACCCATTAGACATACCAAAAACGATACCTAATGGGAAAAAGAAAGTACAAAACCCAGATCGAGCAGAGGCAATAGCGATTGCTAGCACGCTAGACAATTTCTTAAATGGTAACGTTCCTGGTTGGCCTCATTGTGATGGAGGAGGTCCGACCGGACCAGCAGCTATCTGTCAGACAGTGATTACATTATTAACAAGCTAGTGAACAAAAACGAAAATGTAATAAAAAACAAGGTTAATCTTTACGGTTAACCACCTCTTTTTTTATTTTTTAGTATTATTAATTAAATTCCTCTTAATTCATTCTGTAAATCCGTGTTCGTCCAGTCTTTTTGTAGCAATCATCGCAGAGCTGTAGCACTAGGTAATCGATAGCATCAATTGATAAATCACTTAAAAAATTAAGGTTGATTATATCGATATAATGATTATTCACGGCCCGCAACCATGGACAAAACTCCATAGAGAAAATCATTACTTCGACGGAAATCGTGAAGCCTGGAGAGCTCTTGGAGAAGCACCCAGAATTCCTGTCGTGTGACATTAGTATGATGAAAATATCTTCCATTCAGAAGAATATACGCCTTCTGCAGTAAAGCTAACGTTGAATCAAGAATTTGAAGAGTGTTTGAAGAAACGCATCATTGTTTTTTCTTTCCAGTAAAAAGAATTTCGGTTATGATAGAAAATACAAATGCGATGAAGAGCAATATAAGATATCCTACAAATTCAAGTTTAGCATCAGTAACGAAAAAACCGAGTATAGTGATGATAACAACAGCCCATATGCCAGCAATAATGATATGGTTACTTTCCATAGAAAAATTTGAATAAAATATTATTTTTTAAACATTTCTGCGTTCGATCTTTATACTCTGCAATAGTCACAAATTCGTCTATTCTTTATCCATGGTGTTACGTTTATGTAAAATGCAGGGAAGGGTGTGAACCCTAGAATAGCAGTCATATCCAGTAGATAATAATTTCTCACGTTGAATGTCAAAATGATATGTTAGAGTCAATGTATTCAATCCTTCTGGGAACAATGGTTGATTATGAATTGTTTGCATGAATTATAGGATCGATGTCCATGAAAAGCTCCATAGATAGAGCTCTGTGCATTGAGATCGTGTATACACTTAAATTTAACTAGAGTATATCACTCTGTAGTTGGTAGTGGAGAAAAAATGGGAAATAATAAAAAAGAAGAGAAATCACACCATGAGTTACAAGAGGAAATACTACAATTAAAGAAAAGAGTTAAGGATTTAGAACGAGAAAGGGACATATTGTTAGCATTACACAGAAGGGATATGGAAGAACTGTAAGAAAATGGAATTTAACACTTCAGCGTCATCTATCAGAGTGCCACCCGTTTGGAAAAAACATTCAGTTCTAAAAATATTTATAGAAGAACAGGTCTATATAACACACAACGGGGGAGAATAATGGATAAATATCCAAAACGTAGGAGGGGACTAATGCTCGGAATACTACTATTATTCATAGCGCCTAGTGCCCCACCAGTGTTTTGTGTTGCTCCTCTCAATGGACACCTGCACCCAATCACCAACCAAAATATCAGGACGATGGTAAAAGAAGTGAGTAGACACATGTCAATGGTTGGGAACACGTTAATATCCAATAATACAGGAAATGATTATCATCCTCGAATGACAACAAATCGTCTTGGCCATACCATTATTGTGTATGAGCAAGAACTCGCTACATCGCGTAGGAAGATCCCTGTGGTGTATTCCGCTGATGGCGGTCACACGTGGACAAGGCAATTCTTAGTTGACTCACAAGACATTATAGGCGAGGAAGCGTCTGGTATACTCCAATATCCAGATATCGTATACAATGCTCCAAATGATGTACTCTATTTGACCATGATTGACCCTGATGCAGAGATGTATAACAACGAAATGGGTTTTATTCAAGGAGACATCGTGAATGCCACAGACGCATTGTGGTATGGAATATCAGGAGCTGGTTCACAAGGCTATCTCCATAATGCTTGTACATGTACAAACAATTTTTTCCTATCGCTTGTTACATGGGATGTAATACTTAATCAGACGCTTGGACTTTCATGGTTTGTCTATCCTGATTTTACATACCCACCTGGTGTTGCTGGCTTCTACTACGATGGGAACTCACTATTTCAATCCGCCCCCGCTGCACAAGTAGAAATGGATTCTAACGTACACCAGCTCTTCATCGTCTGTGAAACTCGTCTTGATACGGGATCACAAATCACCATTAAAACCAACGTCATGGACGAAGACCTTGTCACCAGCGGAGAGCAGAAAGACGGTATGGATAAATATGCAGACCCTGAACAAATGCCTGGAGAGTACCTCGGTGTCGGGACAGACCCTGATGTCTCAGGGTGTGGAAATAGGGTATGTGTTGTCTACGTCATGGGTGATGATGTCATGTGTCAATCGAGCATCACCTCTGCAGCGTATGATCCAGGGTTCAACTGGCATGTATCGACTGTTGAAAGACATGCAAGTGCTCCTGCAGTATACATGGAAGGGACCGCTGTGTACTGTGTGTATGTGAAAAGTGGAAATGTATATTTGAAGGTATCTGAAGATGGAGGAGTCACATGGAGTGATGCGGAACGGAAGAATGATGTAGACGGAACAGTCGTTAGTGAAAAAGGTGCGGTGGATATTTGCAAGAGCGGCATTGCCTTTACCGATACGAGAAACGGGAAGTGTGATATTTACTGGTCATCATATGAGGCAAGACCAACACCGAAACTTGCGGTAACAATTGTAGAACCAATGAAAATGACAATACGAAATGTAGGCGATGCTCCTGCCTTTAATGTCAGTTGGAATATTACAGTCAATGGAAAATTCATTCTCCTGGGACGATCCTATGCTGGAGTAGTACTCGGAGCACTAGGGTCTGGACAAGAAATATCCGTGGGACAAAGACAGTGGCTGCTCGGGTTTGGTCACGTTGAGCTAATGGGTACTGCGTGGGCAGAGAATGCACCGATGGTTTCAGCTACTCTTACAGGACGACTGGTAGGGTTTTTCTTTTTTCCTGAATGAACACGATGCGATGATAAGAGAAAGTAGCACATCGATATAGTACAATAACTGAAAAGGAATTGTGTGACAGTACTGTTCCACCGTGCACGCCGCTCTTTCTTGAATGTACTGAGGAAAAAAGCATGGGATGTCCCCCTTTTTCTTGTTTGAGGTCTAGTTTTTTTGGGGCATCTCTACGGGAATGTCAAGGAGGGAGAAAATAATGGTGGACCGTGATTTTTTGTTTGCATTATACGACGGTGCAAGGTCCTGACGTGTTGGCAAGAACAGACAACTATTGAAACAGCAATAGGAAAAAGTATGTGAACTAATACACACTAATAAAAAATGTATGTCAGAAACAAATCGCAGTATGCAAACCCTGTTTGTACCATATCATCAACCAATAGATATTTACATAATGAACATCTTCCTCTCTTCACCAAGAAAAAGGTGAGCAAAATCTTTGAAGACGTTCTTATCCCATTTCTCGCGATTGCCATTGCTGAATTAGGAGATAAGACACAAGTCTCTATCCTATTGCTTTCGTCAAGAACGAAACAATACCATTACATCTTCATAGGTGTCTTTTTCGCATTCTTAATCGTTGACGGGATAGCAATCATAACTGGAAATCTTGTATCATCTTTTGTTGATGTGACAATTGTAAAACCCATCTCGGGAATTGTTTTTATCAGCGTTGGAGCATATATGCTGCTCAATATAAAACATGAAAAAAAGGAAAAGGCATACAATACGAGTGTCCTTCTCTCGGCATTCCTGATGATTTTCTTTACCGAGTGGGGCGATAAGACACAGGTTGCAGCCGCGCTCTTCGCCACCCGCTACCACGCAGTGTTTGTTCTTTTCGGAACAATGCTTGCACTAAGCATCCTTTCCTTACTAGCGATATTTTGTGGGAAAATGCTATGTTCACGATTAAATCAGAAAGTATTAGGAAAGGTAGCTGGGGTTGTTTTTATTATCCTTGGAATAATGTGTTTTCTTTTCTAAAAGAGTTGAAGGTGGGGATACTAATTGATTTGTTGTAAACTCCAGAAAATACACCCATTCGTGAATAATATGCTCGTGATAATTCATCTTTGTTAAGTGTATAACGTCCTCTTTTGCCAGTCGTTCATTACTAGGAGGGCCCATTGTGCCAGTTTTCATTTTCTGCCAGTCAATAACAAAAACTCGCCCATAGGGGTTCAATGCTGCAAAACAAGTCTGAAGAAACTCTTGAGGGTTATCAACTTCATGAAGAACCATCGACAATAAAACAAGATCCGCCTTTAATCCAAGAAGCGAGTCTCCATGAATAATTTTCAAGTTCTTAGGACGACCACTCCGCGTACTAAGTTCCTTAAGCATTTCCTCAGAAGCATCAATTGCAATAACAGTTCCATCTTCTCCAACAAAATCTAATGCAGGAATGCTGAAATATCCAATCCCACAACCAAAATCTATCAGCGTATCACCTTGCTGAATATTCATCTCCTGCAAGATATGGTTAACCGGAAGAATTTTTTTCCGTTCTTCGCTTTCCAAACGAGAGAAATCACCTGTGAAACGATGTGACATCGTTTTCTTGAAACACCAGGGGGATATTAAAATAATGACCTTTTAAGGAAAAAATGCATGAAAAGTGCAGGGGAAGGTATTTTAAAAAATAGTTAATTCAATGCAACTTGTCAAGTCTATTTTTCAGTTCTTTATTGATAAATTTCTTTAATGCTTCATTCACAGTGTCAACATCGGTAACAAATGCTTGAAGATTGTTTTTTGATAAATCAGCGAATATTCTACGTCCCATCCCATAACTAATAACAACATCGCAATCTTTGATATTATTAATCATAGCATCATGGTCGCAACTGCCGCACTCACCTGTATGTTTCCCTATATTCTTCCGATATTCCTTGTTCAAGATACCATTGTTTTCAATTTCAAAAATAACAAATCCTAATGCTCTGCCAAAATGGTTAGAGATATGGATTTCATCATCAGATGCTATGGCAATCTTCATTCTGTATCATGCCCCCTGAAGCATTGTCCATGCCTTCCTTTCATCTTACGACATACCATCTTAAAATTTCCTCCTTCGATTTTTATTGCTTTTCCATGTACCATGGCATCAGCAATTTTTCCTCTTGCAGAAACAATCAAGCGATGAAATGTAGGCTGTGAAATAGCCATTTTCTTTGCGCATTCCTCTTGTTCTAAGCATTCTAAATCTTTTAATCTTATAGCCTCAAATTCATCAACAGTCAATATGGTTTCCTCTAAATCAACTACAGGGATACCTGCTGGTTTAAAGTAGGTCACCTGTGGTTCATATTCGACTTTTCTGCAATGGCGTGGTCTTACCATTTTTTATTCAACTTCTGTTTCTTTTAATTGCCTTTCAATTAATTGTTTTTCTCTTTCAATTTCTTGTAATTCTTGCTTCAGTATGTTTTGTTTTTCTTCTTTTGTTAAAGTCCTTGGTTCTATGCATGGGAACCTTTGCCAATTCCTTCGTCTATATCCTCTCTTTTGATAATTTATTCTATGGTTTGGTTCATGTAACCAAAACGGACCTGTTCCATCTCCGCACGGCATATTATTTTTTCACCTCCTTTTTTTCTTTTATTGTTTTTTCAATTCTTTCAACAATTCCATGAAATGATTTTGCTGTGGATGAGTTTTCATCATTAATCCTGAATGTGGTTCCTTGGTCGCCCATCTCAACGATTTTAGGGTCAATAGGTATTTTACCAAGAAAAGGGATCTTTAAATCTCTTGAGGCATTTAGCCCTCCACCAGTTTTAAAGATATCAACTGTTTTGTTACAATGTGGGCAGTGAAATCCACTCATATTTTCAATGATTCCCATGATTGGTATGTTCATTTTTCTTACAAAATTTACAGATTTTCGAACACTGAGCAGAGCCACATCTTGAGGAGTTGTTACAATAATGGCCCCATCAGCATCAGGTATCAACTGTATGATGCTTAGAGGTTCATCACCTGTTCCTGGTGGCAGATCAATAATTAAGTAATCAAGGTTTCCCCAATTTACATCTCCGATAAATTGTTTGAGAGCACTCATTTTCATTGGTCCTCGCCAGATAACGGGAGAATCTTCATCAGGAATTAGAAAAGCCATAGACATGATTTTCAAATTTTGAGACACTGAAACTGGGAGGATTCTCTCTTGTGTAAATTCTGGTCTCTGAGTGTCAGCACCAAGGAGTTTTGGAATGCTTGGTCCATGCAAGTCTCCATCAAGCAATCCTACGTTATAACCTTTTTTTGATAACGAAAGTGCTATGTTTGCTGAAACCGTGCTTTTACCCACTCCGCCTTTACCGCTTAAAACAATGATTTTATGTTTTATATTATCTAAAGTGGAAGTAATCTTCAAATCCATGATTTCTTTTTTTTCCATATGTCACCTTGACAAATACTAATTATGAATATAAATTCATAACTATGATATAAACTTTGTGTTAAAAAGTGATGTAGGCGAAGGGATTAAAACGTTTTTTACCAGTAAACACACACTCAATCATTCTAATTTTACTTGTAAAATAAAAATATGCTCTAGTCGGGAATATATGCGTACAATCTAATGCTTCCTTAATATGATATCCCATGCATATTGAAAAAAAATTTGACGTATGATATGAAAAAATTGTGGAACTACTAAAACAGATACTCCTAATGGTATGCGTGATGATTGCACCGCATCTACGCTCCAAAATGACATGAGTGCCCTAGAGCTTGATGATGTGAAGTAGATACTCATGAAAAAAGATGGCAGAAATGCCAGACATGGGGAGGATATGGGGAAAGAAGGTACAGGTATTCCTCCCCATGAGGTCATTTCTCTTTTGTCTTGTTCATGTCGATGATGTTCTTCCACATCTGTTTCACACGTTCACCAAAGGTGTCGATGGTATCACCAAAAGATGGTATGATACTGCTTGCTTAAGAAATTGAAAAAGAGAGTACTGAAAGTATCAGTTGTCATTTATCTTACTTCATCCTGTAAACTCGTGTTCAACCAGTCTTCCTATAACACTCATCACAGAGTTGTGGCACGAGGTTATCAGACGCATTGACCGTCTGTGTGCATTGTTCACAAATGAAGAGCGTCATGAGAATCATCGCACCCCAGAGGGCAAGAAGAAACCCCTATAAAAGGCCATTCAAGATAGTTGGTTTTATCCAAACGTGTGTAAGGATAGAATCCACTAAAATGGGTACCACCTGTTCACAATCATCTACATACCTCAATAAAAATAAGGATACGCATCTGTCGGATGTTCGTGTATAGGATACTGCCCCAGTCAATTGAATTGATACCTGTGGATGAGGTGGACTTCAGAGGTCTGACCTATAGAAAAGTTATTATGATAAGATGCAATGGCACTATTCGTGAGAAAGCTATGAAAAAGATATGTGCACCAATCATTGGGCTTGTGTTGATAAGCGTCCTTTCGTTTAGCGGCTGTGTTCAAGAGGGTACGGGCACATTAGTACTACAGATTACCGATGCTCCAGGTGATTTGAATATCACCTCTGCAGTGGTGACCGTTTCATCAGTGGAAGTTCATCTTGGCTCTGGGGGAAATAACAGCACGGCAGGATGGTATACCATTGTAGACGAACAACAAACGTATGATCTAGTCGCCATTAAAGATGTTAAAGAGTTCCTAGGCAGTGCTAATCTAAGTGCTGGAATCTATACCCAGATCCGGCTCCATATTGATGCGGCAAAAGCAACGATAGATGGTACAGAATACAATCTGACAGTCCCTTCAAATACCATTAAACTCATCAGCGGATTCTGGATTAATGAAAGCCAAACGACTACACTTACCCTTGACTTCGATGTGAACGAATCAATCCATAAAACTGGTAACGATCAGTACATCTTCCAGCCAACGATCAAAGTGATACATGAATAAAACCTGACACTAACACCGTTTCATTTTCTAATATTCTTTTTCTTTCCATGAAAAGGATGAGTGTATTCATCCATCATATGCATAATTCATCTCCGAGCCGTTCGACACGATTTCCTTTCTAGTGCAAGAGTTGTTCTATGGATGTCTGTCCATTTGAAACATCATTTTTTCATGTCGTCTTTTGAAGTTCCTCAGTCGGATTTGAGGGCTTTTGTATTGGTAAAAAAAGTAGTAATCATCTGTAATAATTCTAAATACTGCAGGGACGGGGATGTGAACAACTAATTGAATTGACAAATGATTCATTTCTTCTTTCTGTCTTCAAGGTGTCTGTTTAACATATAGAATGGTGGTATGGAAAGTAATATACCTATTATAAGAAGTAAAATTAAAAAAGAAGAACCTAAATGTATGTCGAGAAGAAGCCATACGCTTCTGAAAATAAAAATCGAAGCACCAAGGAGCATGAGTTCGAGAATAATATGATATTGCTCTATCATGGTATTCAAAATAGTAGAATGTGGTATAAAACTTCTGTTTCGTATGCATTTTATATCCCATGTACTAATTGATTTCTAGTATGCAGGGAAAGGAAGTTGAATATTGGCAATCTGATTTGTTACGGTAGCGTTGGGTAAAATGTATTTGAGGAATATTTAAATGAAGGAATTGATAAACTACCTGATGCCGAAAACGAAATCAAACGAGCCTCCCAAAGAAGTGACTTACCTTATAAACGCAAAGGCATTTGAGTTGCTCGAAAAACATCCAGAGGGCTTACGTTGGTCTGAACTGCTCTCAAGGATTATCGAATCGAACCCACACGTTCATCCTAAGACGGTCAACGGATGCGTCTGGAAACTTGTCGAAAGATTTCCTGACAAGATTTACAAACCATCTAAAGGGCTTTTCCGTTTGCTGAAATATAAATCTTAGATACACAAACACTACGGGCTACTACAATCGAGAATGAAAAAAGTAAAAAAGAGTGGGTTCATGACAAAAGAGGAGTGATAAAAAAGAAACAAAGTTTCCATCAAGTCTGTTTCTTTTATGGTACATAGTTCCTTTGAGGATTATGTTTTAATATCTTGAGAGCCGCCAACGCGCTTTGTTCCTTATCTTTTATTTCCAGCATGAGATCAAAATCAAATGGTTGTGATTGGTGAAGAAAGCGGGTGAAATCGGAAACATCAAGATGCTCCGCATGAGCCCCTCGTGTCGCATGTGGTTTCTGTGAACTATAGTCAACCATGGGAATCCCGTCTTTTTTTATCCATGTCGTTCGACAGCGCTCCACCGCGTCAACTAACAGCTCGTGATTGTTCAGCAAGGTGTGATGAAAAGAATCAAATACAATTGGAATGTCCGTCTTGTCATGAATCTTGAGACAATCCTGGATACTGTAGCTTTTTTCATCGTTTTCAATGACGAGCCTCCGTTTTATTGAAGCGTCTAATGCAGTGTATTGATCAATGAACCGCTTGGTGCTCTGGGATTTATCATGATAGACACCACCGACATGAAGCTGAATCTTTGCCGTTGTATCAAGTTCCATCAGATCAAGGACCTCAACATGGTACGTGAGCTCTGCAACACTTCGCTGAAAGACATCCTCTCTAGGGGTGTTGAGGACGATGAATTGATCAGGATGCATGGAGATGCGCATATCGTGCTTGTTAATGAACTGTCCGATTTCAGAAAAATGGGTGCGAAACGTTTTCTGCCAGGGAAACGTGCATAGGGGATGGGATGCAAAGGGAATAAGATCGGAGGATATCCGAAAAAAGTAGATTCCGTGATGAAGATTATATCGTAAGATCTGAGACAGACAATCAAGGTTGTTCTGTATCGTCTGCTGAAGTTTCTCGTTTGTATAGGAGCGCAAACGGAAGGTCCGGTTCCCCTTACATGAAAGAGAGCGGTTGATACAAGGGTATCCTATCTTCATTTCCAGAACTCTCTCACGTTACTAGCTTTTACTGCTGCGACTAATGTGGTAAAAGTACCCGCCTTTACAGCTACATCAACTATTGTGTGCACGTTTTTTCACCTAACCTAAAAAAAGGTCTAGAAGCGTCATATGCAATAGTTTATAAACTTATCCATACCCTTGTTCATCCTTTTATGTGAAAACGAAGAAAAACCGATTTTCGTCAATTTTTTTCGTTATTTAAAAAGGAAAAAAATGATGATGCTCTCGTCGGGAATTACCACCCGCTGCTATCAATCCCTCGATTTAACTATTTTATAAAAGTAAGATTTACTTTGGATTTCAACTGATGGAAATTGTTAAAAATGTTGCTGATAGAATCGAAAAAATTTAATTTACAAACGATTCATAGAGTAAAAATTACTAATAATTAGTGCTGAGAAGGTGAATCCAACCAAAAGGAAAGTTTAGTACTACCAATTTAGATATTAACTTCTGTAACTTTATGATTCTCATCTAATCCTAAATTATTAGTATCAAAATTATCTGTTATTTTTTGAAAAATCTCTTGATAATCATCATTATTACATTTTTCCTGTGAGCCAGCAATTGAATCATATTTTTTACAAAATATCTCTTCAGGACTCTTACCATAAAGAGTATATGTATAACTTGCATCAGGACAATTTCCTTCAACTACCCAAAATACCATTTTATTATCAATAATAAATAACTTGTTGGTTATATCGGCACATGTTGCATTTCGTGCCATATCTTTAAAATTATCTAATTCTATAGATGTTTCATCTGTTTCATAGAAAAAAAAGATAAAAATACTCATTGCAGCAATTATTATTATAGCTATTGTAATTATTAAGGTCCATTTTGTTTTATTTACCATTTTAATTTATTCCTCATTTTACTTAGAAATTTTTCCCCAATCAATTAATTTCAGTTTTATATCTATATGTTAGTATCTTCTTATTATTAAAAATTGTGAAATAATTGGTTAACAACATTTGGAGCATTATTGCTTGATGATAATGATTAAGGATTTAAGCTGTATTTTAGCTTATTAACCAAAAGTAAAAAATGCACTGGGAACGAGATTTGAACTTTCGTTTTATTTATTGTAATAAAATTATTATCTGTATGTAAAATACTCTCTTATTCTAATTTCCGTTAAAAAAAGACATTTTTATTATTTTTCAAAAACAGAAAAAAAAGAGGTTATGCTCACGTCGGGGATGGAACACGAATTTACTAGTAAATAGGTTCGCAAATTTTTTTTATAACATATGGATTATTAAAATATGCAGGGCAAGGGATTTGAACACCAGTTTACCGGTATTATTCTGAGTAATGGATAATCATTACTTCAGTAAAAATCAATAATATTATTCGTTTTTTTAACAAATCGTTCAAAAAATAATGCATTAAATCTTAAATATTTAAGATACTTATTTTAATAGTATGTTAAAAAAGAAATATAGAGTCCATAGGTTAGAAGTCAAAGGAGAAGATATATATACCAAATTAGAACAATTTATAAATGATTTAGAAGGAGAAGTTATATCGATAATTCCTGATATTAAGAAAGGAAGTTTATCACAGATCTATGGCATTACAGATAAAGTTGATTTTCTCATAATTGTTGAAAAGATACAGTAATATACTCATTAACTTTGAGTGCTGGAGATAGATTTAAAATTGTTGAGATGTGAAAATAGTTTAAAAAAATGAATAAACTATCCAATATATGGTTTGCAATATTAATATTGATATTTGCAATAGTGAATGAACTAATAAATTAAGGATATGAAGATTTGTTACAAAATTGAGGTAGTAGAGGAAAAAGTATGAATAAAAAATTTGTAATACACTTCGTAGTAGGAATTATCATAGCATTAATTGGAGCTGTCATAATGTTTGATGGTAGTATTTTTGGAGAAGATCATACAGGCATTGCAAGTATTATAGGTGTTATTGGAATAGGTATAATCGCTACATCAATTATATGGATTTTAAAAACATAGTTTTGAGGGAGAAAAAAATATTTTAAAACAAAATGTTTTAGTTTTGTTGCATTAAATTTAATCTTTTATTTAAAAAAATAGTTTTATGATTTCGTCGTGAAGTTAACACGAATTTACCAGTAAACAGGTGCGCAAATTATTTATATAATTCATTAATTATAATTTTATGCAGGGGAAGGGATTTGAACCCCTAGATTTCTTTGCACAAAAAACATGTGTGAAAACCATGTTAATACTTGATTGATAATTGGAGTGCAAGAAAAAAATAAATATTTCCTGCAAATAATTTGAATTACCTGTTTATTGATATTGATAGGAGATATTGAGAGTAGCAATGTAAGTATACCTCTTCGAAGCAGGTGTCTGTGCTGTTGGGGAATAGGAAATAGTTGCTTTTCTGCCAAAATGTTCTGCTGCTATCTTCAGGTGATAAAGGGCGATGCCTACATCAATTTTGAGTGTAGTTGTCGCGAAAAGACGCCGGAGAATACCTGGCTTGCCTAAGTACGCATGAATCATGGTTTCATTTCCTGTGAAGTACCATGGTTGGCTGTTTGTTGATGATGGAGCTAATCGTGCTGCCTCAAGTAATTCATTCATACTAGTAATATTAGTTATTTTCGAGAGAGGTCTTCTGTTGAATTCCGACACATTCATCCTATGTAGTGTTTTCTTTGTTTTCCCGAATGCCATTAAGATGACAAATTCAAGATTCGAATTCTCTTTTACTTTTTTATTAGGTTTAGGGATACCCTGCCAGCAGCTTGCTATTTCGTTTGCTGAAAAGAATAGATTCATTTGCTGTAACATGAATCCAATATTGGTTAGGTAATGTGCTTTATTTTCAGAAAATGCAGCGATATAATGTGGTGCCTTTCTCATTGTTCGCTTGACCTGATTGTGTGAAATAATTTTGAATTCTGTTTTTATATCATCACACAAAGGGTGTAAGGTATGGAGGGAATCTGAAATCTTCTGCATGATCTTTTCATTTAAAGGTGCCATATCATAGGTTCTGATTGATCTTCGTCTAAAAATCATAGGGTATAAATCGTAGTTTTCCATAGGTTTTGTCTTCTGTAATGCTAAGGGTATGTAACAAAATTTAATAAAAATTTTGTTTAATTAAATTTTCATAAAAATTTAATAGGAGAAAAAAAGAGTCATACTCCCGTCAGGAGGGGAACACGAATTTACCAGTAAATAAGGGCACAAATTATATTTATTGTTCTTAGATTATAAATTAACGCTGGGGAAATGATTTGAAATATTATCAATACTGCTCAAGAAAGGAATTATAATATTGAGGATTTTTCTCCTGTTGAAAGTGAAACAGTACTCCCATCGGGAATATGCACCAATATTTCAGAGCTCCCAAGGGTGGGAGATGTGAATTTCTGGCAGAAAATCACCCTGAGGGAATGATTGCTAGAGGTTCATTTCCCCTCTATAATTCCGTAGGAAAGAGTATAGACCTAGAGTGAAATCCTCTGGTTTTAAAACATGATTTAAAGAAGAAAAAAAGATACTAAACTGTTATTTTTTTACTTTCGATTTATTATAAAAAAAATTATTTATAATTTACATATCGTACAAAAAATATGTCATAACTATTAAATATTTATAGATTTATGAAGTAATACAAGAAGGAAAAAATATGAAAAAAATTTTTGCTATGATCTTATTTTGTTTATTTGTTTTTGTGAGTATCTCTCAATCTATGCTCGCAAATCAATGGAGCAGTAACAGTCATACTATTATCTCTAGCAATCCCACGCTCTCTACCTATGTAAATATTTCTTTCACAAAGCATCTCGTTGATGATAGCTTCGATTATGCTTTTGGCCTATCTACGTATGATATCGATGGAGATGGTGACAGTGATATACTTGGCGCTGAAAAAGATGGTGATACGATTGCTTGGTGGTGTAACAACGGTGGTGATCCGATCCAATGGACAAAATATATTATCGACAATGATTTTGATGGAGCGACCTCTGTGGCTCCATCAGATATCGATGGGGATTTTGATATCGATGTTGTTGGATCTGCATGGGGCGCCAATGAAATTGCTTGGTGGTCTAACGAAGGTGGGGATCCTATTCAATGGAAAAAATATACGATCAGAACTGACTTTGATTTTGCCCATGAAGTATGTTGTTGCGATTTAGATAAAGATGGAAAAATCGATGTTTTAGGGGCATCTACGAATGATAATCAAATTGCTTGGTGGCGTAATATGGGTGGCAATCCAGTGCATTGGATAGAAGGGATGATTGATACTGATTTTATTGGTGCAAAATCCGTTCGTGCAGCCGATATTGATAATGACAATGTATTAGAAATAGTAGGTGCCGCTATCTTGGACAATAAAATTACTTGGTGGGATCATACGCCAAGTGGACCATCACCTTTTGCAGAATACAGTATTGATGATAATTTTCAAGGGGCCCATCGGGTAGAAGTCTGTGATATGAATGCCGATGGGAACATCGATGTAGTTGGTGCAGCATATTTTGGAAATGAAATTGCATGGTGGGAAAACAATGGTGGAGATCCAATTCGGTGGACGAAACATATTATTACTACTGGTTTTACTGGAGCATGTATTGGACTTTCTGTTGATTTAGATGGAGATAATGATCTCGATATTGTTGGGACTGCTCAATATGCCAATGAGGTGGCATGGTTTAGGAATGATGGCGGTAATTCAGGCAGTAATTGGATAAAATTTACCATTGATCAAAATTTTCTTGGAGCATGGCCTTGTTGTATATCTGATTTGGACAGCGATGGTGATTTTGATATTGTCGCAGGTGCAAGTTTTACAAATGAGCTCGCGTGGTGGGAAAATAATTGCAATCAATGTCCTGAAAAACCAATCAAACCATCAGGTTCAACGAATGGGAAGATAGGCAAAGAATATTCGTATACGACAAGTACAAATGACCCTAACGGAGATCAGGTATATTATTACTGGGATTGGGGAGATGGTAGCTCTAGCAACTGGCTTGGACCATACAGTTCAGGTGTAATCTGTAATGCAACACATGTATGGTCAACGAAGAATCACTATGAAATAAAAGTAAAAGCAAAAGATACCACTGGAATTGAAAGTCTTTGGTCAGATCCCTTACCAATAACAATGCCGTATTCGTTTAATAAACCAAAACAACGGTCTATTGAGATATTGTTTTAGCGATTCCTAAATGCAATACCCCTCCCTAACACCTTATGGAATACCTAACGAATCTCTTCTCTTTTTCTTATTTTTATGAAAATCGTGTCACGGCTTTCCCTTTGTTATGATGGAATATGAGACTCATAGAACACCTCTCCAAGCACCTCTATGTTTCGCATGGAAAATGCTCTCACGGTGACTTTTGTCATATATACCTAATAACCTAAAACGATGTTCAATGTTTCTATTTTTAAAGATACATTATTAAGTGCATGGGAAGGAATGTGAACCTCTGACGATAGTGTCCTGTTGAGGCATTTATATCGGGGGTTCAGAGCCCCTTTTTGCTCCCGTTGGGAATACGTGTTTAATGTATAATTCCCACCTAATAATTAAAAAATTTTTAATATTTTAGATAGTGACTCATCTTTATTTTTTAATAAAGCGTTTCATATTTAAAATCTTTCTTGGGGGAAGGTCTTTATGAAATAATCACAACGTCAATCATATTTTTTAAACATTTGTACAATATCTTTTCAATAGATTTTATATACGAGATATTATAGTCCATCATTAAAGAATATTATGCGAGGCCATACATGAAAAAGACTATCATACTTTGCATCACTTATTTGTTGACATTACACAGCTTTTGCATTACTGCCAAAACTGAAATAGAGTCTATGCATTCCAATCCAATAATCTTTGATTCATATGATCTGGTGATAATTTCACCAAAATGTTATTCGGATGAAATTCAACCATTAATTGAACACAAAAATAATCATAATATTAAAACATTTTTAAAAATAACTGAAGAGATATATGATGAGTATCAGGGGAGGGATGAAGCAGAACAAATTAAATATTTTATCAAGGATGCCAGAGAAGAGTATAGAATAAATTTTGTCTTGATTATCGGTAGAGCCGATATGGTTCCAACGCGATATACGCATATATATTATAGTGGTGATTTTGAATATCCTACTCCAACACATTGGGTGTTCGCATCGGATTTTTATTATGCAGACATCTATGATGAAAACGGTAGCTTCAGTAGCTGGGATAACAATGGAAATGGTGTATATGCTGAGTATGCGTGGGATGGAAATTACGATACTCTTGATTTTAAACATGATGTCTATGTCGGTCGACTTCCCTGTAACAATGAACAGGAAGTCAATAGTTGTGTTCAAAAGATACGTACCTATGAAACAACACAGGCATGGTCACAGCAATGGTTTACCAATATCGTATGCATTGCTGGTGATTCATTACCCGGCGATGAAGAAAATATTGATGAAGGAGAATATGTTCAGCGACAAGTCATCAACATCATGCAAGGATTTATTCCAGAAAAAATATGGGCGAGCCTTGATAAACTCCACAGTCCATTGAATATTAATGAGGCAATCAATAATGGGGCAGGGTTTGTGTTTTTTAACGGTCATGGACTCCATGATTCGTGGGCAACACATCCCCATAATAGCAATTCTTGGATTCCTCCTGGATTATACAGCCTTGACGATATCAATGTTTTGACAAACGGAGAGAAATTGCCTATCATAATCTCAGATGCATGTTATCATTGCCAATATGATATGTATAATGATTGTTTTGCATGGTCCTTTGTAAGAAATCCGCAGGGCGGAGCTATTGCATTTATCGGGGGATCTGATACAGATCTCGGATACCCTGGAACAGCAATTATTCAAAAAGGAATAGAACGGTTATGTTTGGAAATAAGTCACATGTATATGAAAGGTTGTTCATTTCTTGGTTTCCTGATAGGTGATGCCATTGACAAGTATACTGATGGTGAGATGGATGAAGTTGATATCATTACAGTATTACAAAACCATCTTTTTGGGGACCCAACCTTAAGAATTTCTGGAACTTCTCGCTCACCGCTAACCCCAGAACCGCCCTGTGGTGCTACTTCTGGCAAAATCAATACTGATTATTCCTATGTTGTTGAAACAGTTGACCCAGAAGGTGATGATGTTTACTATTTGTTTGATTGGGGTGATTCAACAGCTAGTGAATGGATTGGTTCTTTTGATTCCGGAGCTCCATGCAACGTGACTCATAGGTGGGAGACTCAAGGGTCATTTCAGATACGAGTTCGTGCAAAGGATGTTCACGGTTTGCAGAGTGAATGGTCTAATCCACTAGAAGTATCAATGTCTAAATTCAAACCGCACTTGCCTTCTCTTGAAGATCGTTATACAATACTTTTTGACATGTTATCTCTTAGTTTTAGTAAAATTTTTTAATAAGGACCTTTTTTATGGTATTTATTATATAAATATAATTATCTTACTCAGTTTTTCTTGTATAAAAGCGTTGGTGGGGAAAGGTTTTTATGAAATTTTCACAACGTCAATTATATTTTTTTCCACATGTATTACAATAAAAAGATACATGCGGATTAATTATCTATTTTTATATTCTCTATTTTTATTAATCTATCAGCCCTTATGGGCAGAGAAAATTCATCCCTAACAACAATATAACCTTTTAGAATATACAAAGGAACACATACTACATCTTCCATAGCGATAACAAAACCCTGCTTCATAAGATCTACTCTCATCTCTGAATTCATATTATACACAATATCCTCAGCAATTTCGTCTACTTCTTGATTCGAGTAGTTACCAAAATTAGATAAACCAAAACCATTTTCAAAATCAACACTTCTTAATATATTATCAAATATTTCTCCTGCATCAGCTGAATCAGCTGCCCAACCAAAAAAATAAAATGAACTCTGCCTATTCGAAAGCTTAGAATAAAAATCACTACTTGAAAGAATATTTACTTCTACCGTTATATTTATTAATGAAAGCTGATGAGCAATTATTCTAGATGCATTTTCTCTTACTTCGCTTTCTCGACAATCCAGAATAATCCTAAATCCTTCTTCATAACCCGCATCTTTCATATATTGACGAGCTTGAATAATATCATGAGATAATCGCTGTATCTCAGGATTGTAACCACAAATATAATGAGAAACAAACTGTGAAACAGGTTCTGCATAACCATCAAGAGCATCTTCGATGATTTCATCAATATCAATAGCGTGATAAATCGCTTTTCTAACACGTACATCTAAAATAGGGTTATTTTCAACAAAATTAAAGCTTAAATATGTTACAGTATTAAATGTAAAAGGTAATATTTTTACCTCAGATATTTTTGATAGATTATCATAGTCATTTGGATCAATACTATCAATAATATCAATATTTCCTTCAAGAAAATCATTAAGTTGATCTTCATAATTATTAAAGAATTTAAATGTAATTTTCTGAAGATCTGGTTTTTTCCCCCAAAATCCTTCAAATCTTTCTAAGACAAGATAATTATCCTTTGAATATTCTGAAAACCTATATGCCCCCGTACCAATAGAAGTATTAGTAGATTTTTCCTCATGGTTTTGTTTTGAAAGCATAAAAATATAAACAAGTTTATTCAACAATAATGGATAAGGTTCTAATGTAACAATATCAACGGTAAAATTATTAGCAATAATTACTTCTTTTACCATCGTTAAGTAACTATACAGTGTATTATTCTTATCTCCTTTTATTAGTTCAATTGAATATTTTACATCATCAGCTGAAAAAAAGTCACCATTATGAAATTTTACATCCTTTCTCAAATAGAATCTCCAAGTAAGGTTATTAGGATTATTCCAACTTTCCGCTAGGGCAGGGATAATTTGATAACTCTCGTCAAATTCTACCAAACTGTTAAATACATTTGAATTTATTGAAAGAGTTTGTTGATTAATAAAACCCGTCCATGGATAAAAACCTTCAAATTCATCTTGACCATATCCTATATTTAGATCAAATCCGTTTGCCTTATTTTTAATTTCTTCTTCTATACATCCAGATATTCCTACAAAAAAAAGCATTGATATGATTAAAATCGAAGTTTTTTTCAATATAATCAATGAGATTGTAGTATGTATAGATTTATTATAATTACTATTACAAATATGCTGGTGAAGGGATTTGAACACCATTTTACTAGTAAAAATAAGCTATTATATCCTATCGATGCATAATAACTATAGAGTGAAAGGAAAGAAGGGGTTGGTTAGTATCCATAGGTCTTGATACTGATCTAGTTTATCCTCAATAAGATGTCATATAATTTTAACACGAAACCTCTACATCATCGATATACACGTTATTATAACCGTAATTGCTGATTCCTAGAAATCCGACATATACTGATGGTTGTCCATCATAGGCACTTAAATCGACAATATGGTTCTTCCATCCTTCAGTAGTATCCCACGTGTAGAATTGGGTGATATCCGTCCATGTTGATCCGTCTATAGACACCTGGATAACCACTCGATCCGTGTAGGTTGTCGAGTCATCATCATGATACATCATAAAGGATACTTGCGTCCCAGTACCACTGAATGCTAAGGCAGGTGTATATAATCGTGCACTATTCCCATTTAAGATAATGTATATATCAAACTCTGCCATGTGGATTCCACTAATAGGAATTATACCAGTTGGATATGTAACGGTATCGTTTATTTTCCAATAGTTATCCGGATCTGTACCTGATACAACTTGATGTGTCCATCCTGTCGGTGGAAAACTTCCTTCAAAATTTTCGAAAAGGGTCTCCTCTGTTTGCGACATAAATCCATAAGTTTTGAATGTAAATTCATACATCGTTGGCAGGTCTCGCCAGAGCACACCGCCATTTCGGGTGAACCAGAAGGAACCACCATTGTATTGGTTGCCTAACGCGTATCCCCACTCATACCCAAAGCTTGTAGAGACACCACTTGGCGCAGGTGGGAGCACAATAAACACATCAGAGCCTATACCGACGGTCGTATTATCGAAATCAATGGTTAGCCACGTCCATGAAGTAGGAACAGAGGCAATGGGGATGACAACGGCGTCAAGGAGTGTTCCTTGCGGTCCATTCTCTCGCAGTTCTACGGTCAGGTTGAACTCAGGCGTTCCCATTTTCCTCAGATAAATTTCTACCTTGGTAAGCGTATTGACCGTTGGGGTGAAATTTTGCGCCCCAGCCCAATCCCCATCGAGAGCATGACGAACAGGGAAGCCACGTGTAAAGACCGGTTGATTGACATCTAGTACTTCAACGGCTGATTGTGCCTGCACGATGTCAGAGAATACGTCTGTTTGGCTAATGGTATCTGTTACCCGCAGGGCACAAGTATGTGTATTAGTGTCACCGTAGTCATGACTTGTGGTTGATCCACCGGTATAATCATAGACGCCGTCATAGGTCCAATCCCACTCGTAAAGAGAAATATTGTCATCATCAGTGGAACAGCCGGCATCAAAGTTGACCGTCATGCCTGATCCAGCACCATCAGCATCAAGCCAGGTGAAACAGGCAGTCGGTGGTTGGTTTAAATTAAATTCTTTCAGGAGAATAGCCGCATCTATATAAAGAGGGCCCCATGGGTAAATGAGAGCGATAGGGGATAGTAACACCAAATGATGATCATGCGACACATTCGCCGGGTTCCAGTGATCAGGTGGAGCGTTGTAATAACGCCCAGGACCCATACCGTTTTGTGCAAAATTGTTTAGGGGGTCACTAACCGCTAATGATACTAAGTTAGGATTGAACCCAGCACAGGTGAGATAGTATTTGGCAGAGTAATCATCATGAAGGACAAGGATAACATCAGAACATATTTCGATTTCTTCAGTAATTTGATAAAAGTTTGGATTTGTTATAACGTTAACATAGAGCAATGTATTCAAGCCTGCCGCAACAAGCCAATCAGATATTGTACTTGAGATAAGACTATAAGAAGGATCTGGGCCCAAATAAAAATAAAGATTATTGACAAGGGTTTGTGGATCGGTTGTAACAATATTATTATACAAGGTGTTTCTTCCGTCGAACCACCAGAAACAGTTTGCAACAACGCAAGCGGGTGAATCAAAGTAATCTATGTATCCTCGGGGGAAATCCGGCATGCCATGAGGTGCACCCATAGAAGAGGGCTTATAATACCAGCACAGTATAAGATTCTCCTGTAGGGGGGCGGTTGTCAATTTGATAACTGTGGCTTCACCTACCCATCCATTATACGCACCAGTACAATTTACAGAAATTACGAGAGTATCGCCGATGTTCGTTTCTCCTATTCCAAATGTCACAGAATAGAAGCCATCTGACTCTGAAATATCAGAATACGAATATGCGGTGTTTATATCTGTTACGGTGACTAGTGCACCTGCTATAGGGGTAGTCCCATCACATTCATAAATATACCCATAAACTGGCAAAGGTTGTGCATTTACCGCTGGTATAGCTAAGATACACAATAGTGCTATCAGTAAAACACCAGTTTCTTTTAAAATAATTTTTCTTCCTTTCATTTTTTTTCGCCTTCAATTTTAATATAATGTTTTACCCTTCTCCATACCAGATGGTCTCTTGAGTAGTATATAGATGGCAGGCCATTCCTGTTTCTATTATAAAATTATACAATGATGCTTTTGTAATATGTGACACGAATGTTTGAGTTATAGCGTCAAACATTGAGATAACTGTGCATCCTTCGATTTGTTGACTGAGGGATTCAGCTGTAGTGTTATAAAAGTGAAACCATCCTATTATATTCCATCCTGAATGTATGTCGACAGTAACAGTTTCAATTGGTGTTCCTGTTACTGTAAATGTAGTATTACTAGTTACATATACAAAGTATCCGTGACCATTCTCAATCGGAAAATTATCCCATGGTGTATTTACAACATGTGTCAAATATGTTTGATTTAGAGCGTTAAACGTGAGGATAACTGAGCATCCGAAGATTTCGTCACAGAGGGATTCAGCCGTATACGTATTTTCTACAGGTATTGTAATTAAATTCCAACCTGTATGGAGATTTAATGTGTACTCTATGAGCGGTTGAGGATACTGTATTCCAGTACCAATCTTATCATCTGGATAGTATGTGTACATTTGACCTATAGCTGAACCACTCCAGTTATCATCATTTGAAATTATTCCAGAAGGGTTATCTCTAGGTAGTTGAGGAACAATAACACCACTTGAAAATAATACAGCAATAAATATTCCACATAACAATAGACGTAGCACTAACCATTTTTTATTTTTTATAACATTTTTCATTTTTTCCTCCCAATATAATCGTAATATAATAACTAAATTATCTTATAAATAGATTACCAAAGAACATTGATAAAAATTAATGAAACATGTATAACATTTATGAATTGAATCAAAATAGGTAACAACTGTTCATAATCATCTAAATATGCAAATAAAAATAGAAGAAAAGAAAAAGAGTTATGAATACCCATACGTTCTGAAACAGAACTCGTACATCAGGAAATGAATACGAATTTACCAGTAAATATGTGTACAATTATTTTTATTGCACCTAGATTATAAAAAGTGCAGGGGAAGGGATTTGAACTCCAAGAGTTCTTTATATAAGAATATTCGTTAAACCCGTGTCAATTGCTCCTGATTTTACGATATGCTTTTAAATAAATATCCAAACTCAAAACATCGTTATGATTATTCAATAGTTTTTTTTCTTTGTGAAGTGTATCGTAAACAACGTTCCAGCTAATCCAAAAAAAGTAATACCTACAATACCAATAATAGTCGGTATACCAATTTCATACATAGTAGTAGTTGTTGGCCATAGCTCTCTAATACGATATCCAAAGATAAGCAATAGTGCAGAGATGATATCGAGTAGTATTCCAATTATTAACAATACTTTTTTTGTCTCCATTTGCTATTCACCATTAATTATTATTATCATTATTGCAGAGAAGATAATAAGCAGTATTCCAATTATTAACAATCTCTTTTTTGTATCCATTTTCTCTTCATCGTTAATTATTATTATTTAAATCAATATAAGATTTTTCTCTTTAAAATTGTACAAAACGATGGAATCCACTATTTTTTCTTTTTATTATTTTGTATTTAATCCGTTTCAATTGCTTCTGATTCTACGATGTGTAGGGGAGGGATTTGAACACCATTTTACTAGTAAAAATCAGCTATAATTTCATATCAATATATAATAATAAATAATAGAATGAAAAGAAAAATGAGAGGGATTAGTACCCATACGTCCTTAAACAGGATCCTGAAAGAAGTTCTTGCCAAGGTTCTGCCCTGCCCGTAGCCACGAAAAAATCGACCATCAGGGTATCGTTTGCGAAACCTTGGTTGTTTCTCAAATATCTTCTTTGTACTATAGGACTTCAGCAGAATCTAAGCATGTTGAAGGGAATATCGCTTTGGAATGCTAACCTGGAAATTCACATGATCCCAGCGAGGTTGAGGTAAATCAGGAAAAGAAGTTACTCATTAAACAGGGCTCCTAGACCAGCAATAAGTTCCTCTTCACTTATTTCATCATTCTCATCGTGTTTCTTGTCATATTCCGCATTATTTTCACCCTTCCCTTTATCCGCCTTCATATCTATTGGTCTTTTGAACTCGCTGATGATTCTTTCTAATTCAGAACGCTTCTTCTCTAGTAGCTCTAGTTTACTCTTATACTGATCATTAATTTTTTCAATATGACTATCGCCTTTTTTATCGGTAAAATGGTTATAGAGTGCAGCAACACCAAACGTACAAAAGAGATAACCAATAAGACCCCCAAATACAGCCATAATAAAGTTCTGTGTAATTGTATTTAACAGGAATCCTATAAGGATCGCTCCGATGGGACCGAGGATGAGCAGTTCAAAAAACGCTAAGCTATAATTCCATCTTTTCGCATGCTTATAATTGTCCCATTTGCTCCGTTGATTTTCTTTTTCTTTCTTTAATGCAGCCATTTGCGTATCGAAATATTTGATGAGAGAATTGACTGCTAATTTCTTCGCTTTCTGTGCCATGGATATTGCGTCTAGACAATTAAATAAACTTCCATGTTCCAGCAACTTTTTTGCCTTTTTCAATTCCTCCTCTTGTAGTACTAGATTCTCCTCGATCATATCTTGCCAAAATATATTTTTTGGAACTCTAATTTTAGGAGATTTATCACCAAGAGAATCAAAAAATTTAAAGCATCTTTCCACATCCGCTATATCCTGAGTTGCATGTACCCTCGCGGTCTCTTGCAGTTCCTTGAACAACGAATGCAACTGTTCCTTCATAGGATTAAAGTCTTTTTCCGTATCAGCTTTCGTACAGTAATATCTGTCACCCTTGATAGCTCTTGAAAGGTGTGTAATTGCTTCATCATATCTGCCAAGGTTTGCGCAATATTGCGCGCATTGATAATGTGCCTCATATAGCTTAGGAGATAACTCAAGTGCCTCTTTTGCTGCGTTATACGATGCTTGAAAATTCTCATAAAAATATTGCACAAATCCAATATGCAGAAGGGCGATACTCGCATAATACAAGGATTGTGGTTTAGCATACTTCACTGCTTTCTCAAAATATTCCAATGCTGATGTAGGATTCCGTTTCTCAAACAGATAAATACATCCCAAATTCATATGGATGGTGAAATCATATCGATTCTTAGTTTCGGATTCTTTAAAATCTTGGATCGCATCTTCAATTAATCCGTTTCTATAGGCAGTCTCAGCTCTGTTTCGTAGTTCTTTCGCTTGTGTATCAAGTGGTTTTTGTAAGACATCTAAAATACCTTTCATTGTCTTATGTTGCTGTTCTAATTGCCAGAGTATTTGATCAATCCCCCAATAAAATGCAGAGCAAAGTTCCTCGATACCCTCATTGATTTTTCCTAAACTAAAAACACCCTTATCAATTCCGCTTTCTACACGTTCTTGGCCTACAATCACGCGGTCCGCTGCTTTCATCTGTGCATCAACAATTCGACTTATTTCTTGATGAACAAACAACACCGCTTGACTGCCATACGTCATCAAAATGGGATGTGTTATTTCCCAATTCGCAAATTTCCTCTCCCATTGTATAAGATCTTCATTTCTCAGAGTAAACACCTCTTTAATAAGGTATGATAAATCTATAGCAAAGATAACATCATTAGTCCATTTACCTTGGTATTCATTGCATGAAGGAAAACATTTTTGTTAATATTTATTCCTCTTTCGATTGGATCAGTTGCTAGAGCATTTCGCATTATGCTGCAATTGTTCATTCCCATACGTTGAATGTAATAATGGTTCCCTCATTAAAAACATATCATTAGAAATTAATTTTAAAAGGTATCTTTTTTTTAGATCTATAAACAACAACCGAGCTTATGAGAACCTATAGATATTCATAACCCTCTATTTTCTTCCTTTTTTCATATCACTCACTGGCAAGATACTTATAAATAGGTTGAATTTGTGTGAATATTGGGGATTTTAGGGCTTATTTTCATTTAGGGACTTTTAAGCAAAAGACATATTTCCACCAGTGGATTACCATGAGAACTATTCATACAAAATATGGGTTAAGTATACATATTGGAATAAAACCAGAAAAAATCATTAATTTTATATTATATATTAATCAATCGGCATTTCTCTAATATGTAATTGTTATCAAAAGTTAGAAAAAAAAGATGGGGCACAATTAATTTTATAACACATTGATTATAAATTTATGCAGGGAAGGGATTTGAAATATTAACAATAATGCTCAAGAAAGGCATTATAAAATTGATGATTTATCTCCTGTTGAAAGTGAAACAGTGCTCCCGTCGAGCATAGATGTTCTGGGTAGAATGCTCATAGGATCATTCGTAAACATCATACTCAAAAAAACGTGTAATCTCTTTGATCCATCAACCGATATGATTATTAGATAACTTCTTATTGACAGTGTGCAGATTATAATAACGAGTTGACTGATATGGAGAAAACTATATGAAACAGTGGTATGAATCTCTTTTTGAGAATTATGGGAAGAACTATGATAAGGAATGTTTTACAAAGGGAACAATTGGTGAATGTGACTTCATTGAACGGGAACTTGATTTTGATACATCACTGAAGATACTAGATGTTGGATGTGGAACAGGACGTCATTCAATTGAATTGACAAAAAGAGGATATAAGGTCATAGGAATTGATTTATCAGATTCACAACTACAGCGGGCAAAGGAAAAAGCGAAAGCGCAAAATTTGAAAATAGATTTTCTGAAACATGATGCAAGAGCGCTACCGTTCAACGATGAGTTTGATGTGGCAATTATGCTTTGCGAAGGCGGATTTTGTTTGATGGAAACAGATGAAATGAATTTTGAGATATTAAGAAATGTTGCTCAATCTTTAAAGAAGCCTGGCAAGCTGATTTTAACAACACTTAATGGATTATTTCCCTTGTATCATTCAGTGGAAGAATTCCATTCAACGGTGGATGATGGAAAAACTGCCTGTAGACGTAATACTTTTGATGTGATGACGTTTAGAGACCATAATGTTACAACAGTAGAAGATGACTCTGGTAATAAAAAGGAATTAGCATGCAGTGAGCGGTACTATGTTCCATCTGAAATTACATGGTTATTAAAGTCTCTGGGGTTTCAAAAAATTGATATTTATGGTGCAAAACTTGGTGCTTTTTCGAGAAACGATCAACTTACAACTGAAGATTTTGAGATGCTTGTTATTGCTGATTTTACTATAGAAACGTGAGACACTCGTCTGCACGCATTCTTCACCATCTCTATCACCATGAGAATCAGCAAGTAAAAATACTTCCACGTAACTCTCTGAAAGCTCTTTATATCTTCACTACATATCGACGTGTGGGGAACAGAAAAATGAATCACATCAAGATTCATACCTTCAAACCGATAAAACTTGCGTATATCGAACATAGTGGGAGATATGATGACGTGCCCTATGAGACATATATTCCAAGACTCTATGCATGGGCAAGAGAACACAACATGCGACCCGGTTTTAAGAATATCAACGTGTTTCATGATGACCCTCAGAAAGTGAACCCTTCTGAATGCACATGCTGGATTGGTATTCCCGTCAAGGGAACAGCAAGCTCTGATGAGGAGGTCAGGATTGCAGAGATTCCAGAGATGCAAGTCGCTACAATGAAGTATAAAGGACCTAATAGCAAGTATCAGGATGCCTATAACGTCATTGGCACGTGGATGGAGGAACAGGGATATGAGTGGGATGGTCCAAGTTTCGAGGTCTGTTCAAAAAAACCTAAGATAGTCAATGGCCAGATGATACTATCAACGACAATCCACGTTCCTCTGAAGAAAAAATAAGTGTTGAGATATGAACAAACAGATGTGTCCAAAGTATCAGGGTTCTGTATTTCTTGTATCAGATGTTGAAAGATCCAAAAAATTTTTTACTGATCTGCTAGGCCAAAAAATTGAGTCTGATTTTGGCGAATGTGTGATGTTTCTTGGCGGTTTTTCAATTTGGGATAGACGGTATGCTCATAGCATGATGGGCTTACCAGATGAAGATAGTTCGACCGCTCCTAAGGATGCGGAACTCTATTTTGAAACCGAAGATTTAGAGTCGTTTTCTAGTCAATTAAAAAGTGAAAAAACTGCATTTGTACATGACATCATTGAGCAGCCATGGGCGCAGAGATGTTTTCGGATATATGACCCTGACAATCACATTATTGAATTTGGTGAGCCGATGACAGGTGTCATAGAACGACTGTATGAGAAAGGGTTCACACATCATCAAATTGTGAAAAAAACCCTCATGCCGGTAGAAATGGTGTTGGATGTCATAGGTGCGATTGAGAGTGTAAAAAATGATAAATTTACTGAAGAGTTGATTGCTCCTTGTGGGATGAACTGTCGGATTTGTCTAGGGTATTTTGGATATACTTCAAGTGGCAAAAGAAGAAAAATGAAGTGCATTGGCTGCACACCTAGAGACAAGAGTTGCGCATTTCTGAAAAAATATTGTACAAAACTGACAACAAAACAAGTGGACTATTGCTATGAATGCTCTGATTTTCCCTGCTCCCATTTGGAAAAAATTGATAGAGGGTACCGTGAAAGGTACAAGATGAGCATGATAGAGAATCTCATATATATCCGTGAGAATGGAATGGATGATTTTCTCAAGCAACAAAAGAAGAAATATCGATGCCCAGCATGCGGGGGGGTCATTTGTGTCCACAATGGCATATGTTACTCTTGCAAGAGGAGTCATGATGAATACCAAAACGTATAGGGTGTGATCGTACTTGGACAAACAGATTAAAGCATATATCGAAAAACAACCAGTGCCTCACCAAGAGATACTATTGAAGGTTCGAGAGATTTTTTTGAGAACATTACCTGGTTGTCAGGAAAAAATGACATGGGGTGTTGTGGTCTTTGGTGATGATAAGTTCTATCTTGCATCGATGAGAACCAGTGTGCATGTTGGTTTTGCGATCACTGGTCTCTCGCAAGAAGAAAAAACCTTGTTTGAGGGAAGTGGAAAAACCATGAGGCATATCAAGATTCATGCAGCGGATGATATTGATGAGAAGAAACTTGTCCGGCTGATAAAGATGGTAGATAAGAAATCAACCTGTGCGAAGCACTGAGGCATACTATATTGACGATGTGACTGCAGATCGAAATGACGAGAAACGACAATTGAGGAATGTCCATAATACGCATACAGAGGGTTTTTGGACTCTACAGTGGATGTGAGAATGGAGTTTCATACCAAATATCCTGTGTATTGGATCTCTGGTACTATTCGCTATGAAAATAGCATAGTTTCCCTTTGTTCCCGAGTCATGAAAAAGAAAAGATTGAAGAAAAAAGATTAGAGGGATGAGGGAAAACTAGCTACGATCCAACCCCTCGTAGAACTATATCCTGCGATGAATCCCCGCCATTGACCATAGAATGTCTGTGTGATCTCATCGTATCGTGTAAACGATCCAACGATGTTTATAATCCGACTATGGACTGCTGACTGAATGATAAACGTACTTCGTATTGTTGCTCCTTGAAAACGAAACGATCGTCCACTCCCAAGTAACGTCGCCGTCCCAAATATGATGTGCCTGTCTCTAAAATCCCTAAACTCCCCATTTAATTCGATAGATGCTTCTTGTCTATTTCCAAGGCCAACGGTCGCATAAAATGATCCACGATGAGAAGGTTCGTACGTAGCGATTACACTTGGCAAGACACTTGTGATGATGAAGAGCGATGCTATAAAAAATCCAATGGACTTTTTCATTTTCTTTCCTCCATTTGTGTAGAAATTCAATTTATCAATGCACATCTAATAAATATATTTTTGCACAAATCAAGATAAAGAAAGGAAAAAGGAATTAGAGGAACGCAAACCGTTCCATTAGTTTATGGAATACTTGTAGAAATGGGTTGTAGCTTTGGCTTTTTGGCATACTAATGATAAGCGAATCAGACCACACACTTTCCGCATCCTTAGAGTCCTTCGTTTTCACTTTTACAGAGAAACTTCCTTTTGCATTCCAGATATGCGGCTCTTGGCAGGTGTCACCGCTATTAAAGGAACCTACCCATCCGGTATTGCTCCCATCACCCCACTCAAACCAGTAAGAGACAGGATTATTGTCGGGGTCTGTCGTTGTAGCTGAAAAGGTGTAGGACCATCCTGGTCTCCCCCATGATGGACCTTGAATGGATGGTTTTGCTGGAGGATTATTTGGTTGGGCCATGGTAGTGAACGACCACACAGGGCCTTCAGCTGATGCGCCATGGTTATCCCACGCAATCACCTTCCAGTAATAGGTAAAACTATGGAGAAGCGTTCCGGGATCAAAGCTAGGAAGTGAGATGTTACTAGCTACTTTTTGCAAGGTAAGCGAACTGCCAAAATACACATCGTACGTGACACCATCGCCTGCATCTGGGTCGCCACCGGTCCAACCAAGATCGGCAGTGACAGCGACAGTGGTTGCCTGATCGGATGGGTACGGATTCGAAGGAGTGTGCGGGGGTTGGTTTGCACTGGTCACTGTGACAAACAGAGGTGGGGAAAAGTTACTTTCCGCCCCATAGATGTCCTTTGCTTTCACTTGTAACTTGGACGTTCCGACTGATAAAAATCGTACTGATACCACACAGAGCTGCCCCGAAGGCATGTACGGTGTCCAATAATTGATGATTTCATCGCCGCCATCCCAGCCGTAACTCACGGTGTCATTATCAGGGTCGGTAGTTACCGTGGTGTACATATACCAATTGTATTGAACGACGGTGGATGGTCCATACGGTTTAGTGGGAATGTTGGGTGGAGTATTCAATAACGACTGCAGCGGTACAAGTCTCAGTTCATACAGCGTATCACCATCTCCTGAGGAATAGAAACCGTGCTGGAATTCCACAATTGTACCATCGTCAGGTGTTTGTTCAGCTATTGCACCATACGATGCGCCAATGATCAAAACCAGCGTACATATTACCATATTTATTTTCTTATACATATAATTTCCTTCCTGTATGTCTCCCTTATTTTAATCATATTTCAAATCTGTATCAGCTTCTTATATCTTTCCCGACAATCAAAAAAAACAAAAAAGGATAGTGCTGAGGGAAAATATCACACCTGTTCATTCATGTGACAATAACTCCTATTTATTGAGGTTTGATTTTATAAAATAGTATACACTTTCATTAATCTCCTGGCATCTTTAAAATAAGATAGACGCCCTTGCTATGGTATGAACTATAAAGATTGTAGATACTTTTACAACAAGCCTAGACAGATACCTCCTGATACCCCGGAAGAAAGACACGTGCGATATGACCTAGTCCCCTGTTGCGGGATCTATCTGATCACTGATGTGGAATGCCCTGAACAGTGTATCCGTTATCGTAAGGTTTCCTAACTACACAATGCAACTACAAAAGGCGTTAACTATCAGCACTTTCTCCTTAAAAAATAATAAATTTTTTCCATTGTTAAGTGTTTCTTCTCTCCAATATGGAAAGCATAATTGATGATATCGGTATGGGAGTGAGGGCAGCATCTCTTGTCCGATTCATGCATTGGCATCCGAAAATATCGTTCACACGTAAAACAATACCACATCCCTATACCACCATATTCAACGGTGTGTTTGATGTTATATAAACTGTATGTGGCAATTTTACCAAATGTCAATTTTGATACTAGATATGCACATTGAGTGACACGACATATGGTGAAATAGAGGTTTTACTTCTGTTCCTTCCGGCATTTCTTGCACAGCGCATGGATGCTGCCGTCCGGATCCTGAAAGAAGCTCTTGCCAAGGTTCTGCCCGCAGCCACGACAATGTTGAACGAACATGTGTTTGAATTTGAATTATAGGTATTAAATATAGGGGGGAGGAGGGGTGTAAGTTTTATCCAACCGTCTTACGTCATTGGTATCTTCTGTGTTTGAATAAAAAAAGAGAGACTCCCTTTGACAAGAGAGAGAACAATGCTACTAGTGATAATGAGCCTTCAGGAAAAACACTCTTTGTTCTTGTTTTTAGAAACCCTGAGAGAATAATGCCAAAATACGTTACTTCAATCACCAAAAAGAAAATGAGCACCAGCAGAGGATAAAGTTCCATATTTATTCACCAACTTCTATAATTACAGTTCTTTTCAAGACTATATATACTTACCGCTCTTTTCCTTCTATTGCTGCATAAAAAGAGCGATGCCAGTGCATATCAAGATACTTTTAAGGACCAGACAGCAGGACATCGCCTTCTCTGAAAAATTTAAGGATCGTTCAACGACCTGAACACAGGCGACAAGAAGGAAGAGCATATTTATTGCCTCCTCGCCAAAACCTATGTATATCGCAAGTAACAAAGAAGATACTGTGGGGTAAGCGGCGAATACAGTTCAGGTTTATTTTAAAGAAACTCCCTCCTCGATAAATTGCCTCCCTCTTACCTCACAAGAGTAATGCCGAATGAGAAGACCGTGATATTCATTCGTTCATCCCTCTGAACGTAGATACGAGATGACTTTCCAATCGCATTAAAAAAATTGTATATAAAAATATTGAAAGGCATGGTCAACAGTAATAGTTGCCGAGTTGGAATACCCTCTTCTATTTACAGAAACTGTATGATCGCCTATGGAAACTATACCACACCAAAAACCATATAGAGTATGTCCCTTAAGTGCTCCATCTATGAACACCCAACCGTTATACGGAAAATTATATGGCTGACCAGCACTAAAATGGATTCTAATAAAGACTGAGTCTAATAAATAATGAGTATCATACTCCGTTTGAGTTGCTGATTGTGCCTTCACATTTGAAATATTAGGAATGGAAAGCAATGCCACCATTGTTAATATACTAATAAGTATAATATTCTTTTTCAACTTATTTACCCTAAGCTATATAATATTTTATCAATCCTCTTAAATGTTATGAAAAAAGAATACAATGAAATAAGGGCTTCGCCCTTATAATCCCATTCCGCCTTCGTTCCTCGG